>Ga0115004_10003971_pt1 | contig 11933 bp, 11 predicted proteins | sample ArcticOcean_MG_C_10_FD_88737 | JGI IMG/M metagenome (GOLD analysis project Ga0115004, IMG submission 88737) | Marine microbial communities from western Arctic Ocean - ArcticOcean_MG_CB11_90 | ecosystem: Environmental > Aquatic > Marine > Oceanic | place: Arctic Ocean: Canada Basin | collected...
CTTTCGGTTCCGACCGAACAGGTGAAATACTGACTTTACAGTAGGCCTTAAATGAATTCATTAGTGAACAGGGAAGTTAGGGCTATTTTGTAAGTTTAAAATTTGTTGCATGTGACGTTCATTGTGGTAAACAACAAAAAGTAAAGCATCACCAAGTCGTAATCTTACCACTTTTGATCGTGATATTGGAATTTTAACACGACGAATATTAACCGCTGTGGATTTATTTATTATTGACAATAATTCGTTTTGCTGATTAGCGAATGTATTTACTTGTTCTCCTTCCAAAAGGCTAGGTGTAACTGTAGGGTTACTGTCTTTTGCTGATTTAATCTTTCGCCTGATGTTTTTTACATTTCCAAGTTTCATAGATTTCCATGCAGACCGTCCCAAAGGAGAGCTTAAAAAAGCCTCTTTTGTTGATGTGAAGCGTGTGTTTTCAATCTTACGAAGAAATACAGGATTATAATACCTTCCGTATTCATTTAAATGTGATAAGACTTCGTTGACACTCCAAGATGTTTCTGCTGGTTTCCAGTTTAGCTGAGTATCAGACATCTTTTTTACAGAGACCTTTATTATCTCAATATTTGATTGAGTAATTATTGTCGCAATTTGGATTAAATCAGTTGTTGTCATTCGTGTCGAAATGATTATGTAATCATATATTTAAATGCATATTCAAAAATAATTAATTCATTTAGATTACTCGTCATTTATGCTGAAAGATTAGGCTAACTTTAGTTACTTTCGTATTGTTTTTAATTAAATAGATGTATGAGTCCTAAAAGACCGCTGATTTTAGTCACAAATGACGATGGGATTTCTTCTAAAGGAATTCTTTCACTATACGAAGCTGTGAAAGAGTTTGGAGACATTGTCATAATTGCTCCTAATTCTGCTCAATCCGGTATGGGACATGCAATTACAATTAATGAACCGCTAAGATTACATATTTCGAATATATTCGGTGATACACCAGCCTATGGATGTACAGGTACCCCCGTAGATTGTGTAAAGATAGGGGTGTATGAAGTTTTACATTGTAAGCCAGATCTAATTGTATCCGGTATTAACCATGGTACTAATATCTCATCAAATGTATTGTATTCAGGTACAATGTCTGCTGCTGTAGAGGGAGCGATGGAAGGAATTCCTTCAGTTGGATTTTCTCTTTGTAATTTTGATAGTGATGCAGATTTTACCGCTTCAAAAGTAGTGGTGAAGAATGTTGTGGAGCATATATTAAAAAATGGAATAATGGATCGGACATGTTTAAATGTGAATATTCCGAATGTTCCTATTGGGGAACTAAAAGGAATAAAGATTTGTCGCCAAGCCCATGCTTTTTGGGAAGATCGTTTTGATAAAAGAGAAGATCAATTTGGAAAACCTTATTATTGGCTAACAGGGGAGTTCTTGGGACAAGATAAGTTGGAAGATACTGATTTGTTCTGGATCGAAAAAGGGCATCCTACAATAGTACCTACACAATTTGACATGACTGCTTATAAAGCAATTAAGGAATTAGAAAACTGGAATTTATGAAAATTAGAAAACTTACAAAACACCATGGATTAGGAGTTCTTATTGGATTGGTTTCCCCTCTGATTTTTATTCCAATTGTAATTTTTATTTTTTCATGCATTCAAAACCATGAGTTCGGGCGTTTGTGGAGCGATTTTAAAAGATTTGATGCGATGCAGGTAAAAGTAATAACTGTTGCATTGTTGTCTAACCTCATTTGGTTCTATAGGACTCTGAATAAAGAGTTTTTCAACGTTGGTCGTGGGATCATCATCGGAACATTGTTGTTCTCTCCTTACATTGTTTACGTTAAGTTCTTTTAAATGTCTAAATCAATAAAACTATATGTGATTGTAGGTGAGCCTTCAGGTGATCTTCATGCAAGCAACATGATGCAAGCTATCTTAGATGAAAATCCAAATGTTGATTTTCGTTTTTTTGGTGGAGATAAAATGCAGGCTATTCAGCAAAACGGATTAGTTAAGCATATTCGTGAGTTAGCATTTATGGGTTTTATTGAAGTAATAATGAACTTAAAAACAATACTTAGGAATATTAAGTTTTGCAAAGCGGATATCAACTCTTATCAGCCTGATGCGATTGTCTTGATAGATTATCCAGGGTTTAATTTGCGTATTGCGGAATGGGCAAAATCAAAAGGAATCAAAGTGTATTATTATATTTCTCCTCAGGTCTGGGCTTGGAAACAAAACCGGGTTCATAAAATAAAAAAGAATGTGGATCACATGTTTGTGATTCTTCCCTTTGAAGAAGAATTCTATAAAAAATTTGATTATAAAGTTGAATACGTTGGACATCCACTTTTGGATGAGATTTCTAAGTTCAACTTCAGTGAGAATGGGAAAGCATTTTTAACGGCTAATAATATGGACGAACGCCCAATTATTGCAGTTCTTCCTGGAAGTAGAAAGCAAGAGGTGTCTGTAAAGCTACCAATAATGTTAGAGGCTTTGAAAGAATTTACCTCTCATCAAATTGTAGTTGCTGGAGTGCCAACCTTAACCCCAGAGTTTTATGCTTCAATTGACCCTTCAATTATCATTGTGTTTAATGACACATATCGCTTGCTTGCGAATTCAAGTGTAGCAGTTGTAACGTCAGGAACAGCGACTTTAGAAACTGCATTATTCAAAGTTCCAGAGGTTGTTTGCTATAAAGCTTCTGAGATTTCCTATGGCATCGCAAAGCGATTAATTAAAGTAGATTATATCTCCTTGGTTAATTTAATTATGAGTAGAGAAGTAGTGAAAGAACTCATTCAAAAAGAGTGTAGCCCTGATCATATTCGAAATGAAGTTAAACAACTAATTTACGATCTAGAACGTCGAAATCAAATCAATCAAGATTATGCTTCACTTGAAAACATACTTGGCGCAGGAGGCGCAAGTAAAAAAGTTGCACAATACTTGTTAAAAACTATTCGTTAAGACTTTAAATAAATACTTAGCGTATTTTAATTTTATTATTGTGAGAATCATATTATTAATCTTCGTGCTAAGTCAAAGCTTATTCCTTTTTGGTCAGCAGATGCGTATTGGTTTGCTTACAGATTATAAGGTGAAGCGCGTTGCGATAAAAAGTGAACATGGTAGTTATGACATTTTTGGTGATACATCGATAGTATCCTCATTAAATTTAGGTAGAATACTCGAATTGAGTGTCTCGGATTCAAAAGTCATGATCCATGTTGGAGGCTTGGATACTTTTTCTGTTTCAAAAGTGATGCTAATTCCAATAAAAACGAATTCTTCATTAATATTATCTCCGAAACAACCCGCATTAAAAAAGCGTTCGTATGAGGATGCGCTAGAAGTTTTTGTTTCCAAAGGAGTTCTACAATTTGTAAATGTTGTTGATATGAAGAATTACATTTCAGGTGTTGTTGAATCTGAAGGTGGCGGAGGAAGGCACATCGAATATTATAAAGTGCAGGCATTAATGAGTAGAACGTACGCTTTAAAGAATAAGCGTAGACACATAAAAGACGGATTTGAGTTATGTGATCGTGTTCATTGCCAAGCGTATCATAATAAACTAAAACATACGCTTAAAATTAGGCAAGCCGTCGAGGAGACATCAGATGAGGTAATAATTAATTTTAATGATGAATTAGTTACAACCTATTTCTCTGCTAATTGTGGAGGACAAACATGTGATGCTTCCTACGTTTGGAATAATTCGGTACCTTATTTATCTTCCTTTAAAGATACTTTTTGCATATATACACGTCAAGCTAATTGGACGAAACGAGTTTCGAAAACTATTTGGTCTTCATTTTTAAATAAGAAATATGGTGTGGTAGAAGCAATGTATGGCAAATTGATTTATGATTTTGATCAAGAAGATCGTAAGGCTTTTTATATTCATCCATCGTTAGGGGTACCACTTAGGGAGTTAAGAACAGAGTTTAAACTGAAGTCAACCTATTTTAGTACACGCATTGAAGGAGATGATGTTATATTGATTGGGCGTGGTTTTGGCCATGGCGTTGGGCTTTGTCAGGAAGGAGCAATGAAGATGGCTGATTTAGGCTTTAGTTACAAGCAAATAGCATTGTACTATTTCAATAAAATTAAAATTGTAGATTATTCCAAGAGTAAATTCTTCTAGCAGAAATAGAAAGTTGGAATTGGTAGTTTATGATTATTCGGAAAAGATGACGAAAACATCTTCATCGTCCTTCTTGAAATATTTATTCTCACGTGCATATCGTTCAACTTCAGGAAGATACTTTAATTGATTTAAAGTCTTGATAGTCTCAATTAAGTTAGAATTAACACCGGCTTTTTTAATTTCCAAGTTATTTAATTTTCGTGTTTGATAAAAAATGGTAAAGATATCATTCTCATCTAAGAATAAGGTGTACACGAAGAAAATCGTTATAGCCAAGATGAATTTGTTTTTTAGATATGAAAGTAATTTCTTCATAAATTAAATATAATAAGAACTAAGGTGGTTAGCACGAAGTCAAGTTTATGTTATCCAACCAGTGATGTTGAAAAGCGTAGGTCAAAAAAAGTACTTCATTGAAGTGCTTTAATTAGCATCTATTTTTGATTAGTTTAAGATTTCGTCATAAAGTTCTTTCCAGTCTTCGTCTTCTTCAAACCATTTTGCAGCTTTATTTAATAAACTTTCAGCATTTGTGTTTTGCCTACCTTTTACCATTGATTTAGCCGTTGAGAGGATTCCATTTTTCAACATCGATCTGTCTGCTTCACTAAATTGATCTAATGAAGTTGTTTTTTCCATCATTTCATCGCATTCTTTCCAATAATTTCTAGCACTTGTTTTGTCTTGGTCTAAAAATTTGCAAGCCCCCATAATATAGTTCGCACCAATTGGGTACAATGTTATTTTTTTATATTTAAGAGCCCAACTAAATGAACGTTTAAAATTGTTTGACGTAAATTCATCATCAATAGTTTCTTGTAAACTCAATTGAAAATTATCTAAGAACTCTCTATGGTCTCCATTAAGCACAGTAGAGCTATCATTATATTTTAAGTCATATTTAATTCCTTTTGAAAGATATTTAATAGCATCCTTATATGCGTTCTTAAATTTTATGTCAGTATTTACAGATAAAGAAATTTTATAAAGTCCTTTCGATAACCATATGTATGGTAATACGTCTTTAGCTGATTTGTCTTTTTCCGTATACGAAGCAGCAACTTTCACAAGTTTTTCATAGTTTGCATCTGCATAAAGTATTTTTAAGTTATCATAGTTTGGAGCTTGTCCAAATGACAATGCTGATGAATAAATAAAGAATAATATTATAAGAATATTTTTCATATGTTTCATTTTTAATGATTATTTCAAATATTGTGCCGAAACTAAATTTCAGCCAAAGTTATTATTTTTTCCTAATCATAACTCTGTATTAATAATTCTAATATTTCTTGCGCAGCTTTTGATATCTTTGTTCCAGGACCAAACACACCAAATACACCAGCTCCATACAAGAAGTCATAGTCTTGCTTCGGAATAACACCTCCAGCGATTACCATAATATCTCCACGGCCTAATTTCTCTAATTCAGCAATTACTTTTGGGACTAGAGTTTTATGTCCTGCGGCAAGAGATGACACGCCTAAAATATGGGCATCATTTTCCACTGCTTGTCTTGCTGCTTCTTCAGGGGTTTGAAACAATGGTCCAATATCGACATCGAAGCCTATATCAGCGAATGAAGTGGCAATAACTTTTGCGCCACGATCATGTCCATCTTGTCCCATTTTAGCAATCATAATTCGAGGGCGTCGACCCTCTAGTTTACTAAATTTATCTGCTAATTCCTTAGCTATATTAAAATCTTTATCTCCCATAGATTCTGCTGAATAAACGCCATTAATAGATCTGATTGTTGCTTTATATCTTCCATAGACATCTTCTAAAGCAGATGAGATTTCACCTAAAGAAGCTCTTTCTCGAGCACATCTAACGGCAATTTCTAATAGGTTACCTGTTTCGTTCTTAGCCGCAGAAATCAACTCATTCAAAGTAGATTTAACTTTATTTTCATCCCGATTTTTTTTCAATCTATTTAAGCGTTCTATCTGAGAATCTCTCACTTTAGTATTGTCAACTTCGAGAATCTCAATTTGCTCTTTACTTTCAATCTCAAAACGATTTACACCAACTATAATATCTTTAGTTGAATCAATTCTTGCCTGTTTTCGTGCCGCTGCTTCTTCAATTCTCATTTTCGGAAGACCCGTTTCAATCGCTTTTGCCATTCCTCCTAATTCTTCAACTTCCTCTATGAGTTTTGATGCTTGATCAACGAGCTCTTCAGTTAATTTCTCTACAAAATAACTTCCACCTAATGGATCTACATGCTCTGTGATTCCAGTTTCTGCTTGTAAATAAATTTGTGTATTACGTGCAATTCTGGCCGAAAAATCAGTTGGTAACGCAATTGCTTCATCCAATGCATTTGTGTGTAAAGATTGTGTTCCTCCAAGAGCAGCAGCCATTGCTTCAATGCATGTTCGCGTTATGTTGTTGAAAGGATCCTGCTCTGTTAAGCTCCACCCGGAAGTTTGACAATGAGTTCTTAAAGCAAGTGATTTTTGGTTTGCGGGTTTACACTGATTAACCATTTTAGCCCAAAGAATTCTCGCTGCACGCATTTTTGCAACCTCTGTAAAATGATTCATCCCAATTGCCCAGAAAAAACTGAGTCTTGGAGCGAATTCATCCACATTCATTCCTGCTTTGATACCTGCTCTTAAGTATTCTAAGCCATCGGCTAGAGTATATGCTAACTCAATTGCTGCCGTAGCACCAGCTTCTTGCATGTGGTAGCCAGAAATTGATATTGAATTAAATCGAGGCATCTTCTTTGCTGTATATTCAAATATATCTGAAATTATTTTCATTGAAGGAAGAGGCGGGTAGATGTATGTGTTTCTAACCATAAACTCTTTTAAGATGTCGTTTTGAATCGTTCCACCTAATTCTTTTTGATTTACTCCTTGCTCTTCTGCAGCAACAATGTAAAACGCCATTATTGGCAAAACGGCACCATTCATAGTCATTGATACAGACATTTTATCTAATGGGATTTCATCAAATAAGACTTTCATATCCATAATTGAATCAATGGCAACTCCGGCTTTACCAACATCCCCAACAACCCGATCGTGATCTGAGTCATATCCACGGTGTGTTGCCAAATCAAATGCAACGGAAAGTCCTTTTTGTCCTGCGGCTAAATTTCTTTTATAAAATGCATTTGATTCTTCAGCAGTTGAAAATCCTGCGTATTGACGGATGGTCCAAGGACGAATCGTATACATTGAGCTGTATGGCCCTCTAAGGTTTGGTGCAATACCAGAAACGAAACCAATGTGCTCCGTTGAGTCAATATCTTCTTTAGAATAATAGTTTTTTAATGTGATGTTATCTGCAGTTGTTAAAACATCAGATTTATTTTGTTTTCTTTTAATTATTTCTGAATCGAAAGGAACAGTGCTGAAATCTACTTTTTTCATACTGTTTCAGAGTTTATTTTTTGTTCTAAAACTAATGATTCAAGTCCTAAATACGTATACATTTGTGTCCATTCATTATTTGTTTCTTCAGGATTTTTAAATGTGTTAATCCCGATTAATAATGTTGATTTTTCTTGAATGTTTTTAACCCAGAGATCCGATTTTTTAGTAATTTCATTTTTAAATGATTTTGATTTTACACCAGCGTCTAATTGTTCTAGCTCTTGAAATTTAACCCATGCTTTACGCGCAATTTCTTCTGTTGAGCATTCTACAGAGTAGCTACCTCCGAGTGGGTCAATGACAGCATCGAAATAAGATTCTTCTTTCAGAATATTAGAAATATTTAATGCCATTCGCTCTGAAAGTTCAGATGCTCCATTTGTTGAATAGATATCATATGGTTTAACTACTACGGCATTAATCCCTCCAGTTACAGCAGACATTACTTCAGTTGTTTGGCGTAATAAGTTTGTGTAAGGATCCTTCAATGATTTGTTTAAATGACCAATTACCGCAGTGATATCACAATTGTGAGAGCAATTATGTTCGGGTTTGTATGCGCTTATCACTTTTGCCCAAAGTTGCTTTAATGCTCTAAATTTTGAGGTTTCAAAGAAGTAATTTGAGCCTACTCCCAGATTAAATGAGATGCATGCAGATGCCTGGTCAATCGTGAAGCCTAATTCCATTAAGCGTATTAAATAGTCGTGACCTATATTCAAGCAAAATGCAATTTCTTGCCATGTATTCGCTCCAATATTTTGAACTTTGAATCCATTAACACTGCAGAACCTTTGCTGTTTAATTTTAAAGTGCTCCGCTATTAAATTTAAATCTTCAACCGATAATAAGCTATCTACGATATCAATGTTGTATTGAACATTGTTTGTATATGGTTTTAGTATGCTGTATAAGTCATCAAATTCAGATTTTGATTCAATGACAAATTGAGTATGAATGAATTCAAATTTAATTTCATTGATTACAACGGTCCAATCAACCTTTTCTTTTTCAGGCTTAAAGACAAGTAAATCTGCTCCTGAATTTAATGCTAAAAGTGCTTTTTTGTTTGCTTCTTTTTCATTTGAAACCAATATAAAAGCACCATTTTTCCATTCGTTTCTCGATTCATTCATTCCTCGAGTAAATGGAAAGTTGTCAGGAATGTCATTCTTTAAAATGTCCTCAGAATGATAATAACTAGAAAGGCTTAAGTCCTCAATCTTATCATCTATAGCTATGATTGATGGGTCCTTACCTTTTAAATCTGAGATAATTTTATCTTCCCATTCAGATTTTGAGACCTTTTTAAACTCGTTGAAAAAATCACTCATTTTTTAGCGCTTTCTGTTTGTTTTTTAATTGTTTAGGCTGAATCTTCTTCGTAAGATATAAATATACTAAAGTTGAGACCATAATTGTAATGATTGGAGCAAGAGGCACTCCGATAATTGGAATATTGTAAATACCTATAAAAATAGCACCAGTGAGGATCATCGTTAATGGCTGATTGAATGCAAAGCATAAGCTACTAAACACTCCCGTTTCGTATCTTTCCAGAGCGAAATCATAGAATGAAAATCCAAAGAAAAATCCGGTAATACAAAAGTATACAATCGTGTCTAGTAATTCGAAACCAGTAATCCATGAGATTATCCAATAAAGACCGATAAAAATAAATTCAAGGAAAAGAGCGAGTATAATGACAAAGATCATTCTTATGAAGTCATTGAAAAAACGAAGAAAACCGCCTTCAAACTTACCACCTGTGTATTTTGCGTCTAGCTTTTCACCAAGGTACGTGCTGAACGGAGATAATACACTTAGTACCATGAAGATATAAAGCTGTTCAGTCATTAGTTGAAATAGAGAGAATGCCTTTTGGACAGCAGAACTGACATATCCTGCTATCCAATCAATCCAAGAATAGTCACTAGTCAATTCAGCAGCATTAATAATGGCCGATGTTTGAGATGTAAACCAATAATAAACAACGGTCAATACTATTCCGGGAATAAAGAATAGAAGAAAGTTTCCTTTAAATAATTCTTCAAAGGTATTTGTTATCGCTTTAATGTGATAATTGACTGTCTCCATATATCAACAAATTTAACGAATAGAAATCACAATATTTTATTAAAGAGCAAGTAAAACCCACCGTAAAACAAAAGGATATTCATCGCCCATTGAACTTTTGACGTATAGCCTTGATTTTTCCAGTATAGCCAGTTAATTGTGCCAAGGATAATAGCAGGTGCGATTGGGTATAAAAAAACGACAGGCATTATCTTACGCTTTTTTTGAGATACTTAGAGCACATTTTTTTAGACCATTTAAATTCTAATATATTGAACCTTATATTAAGGTTCAATTTTAAGAAATGATATTTATATCAGGTTTAATAAACTTCATTATCATTTGTTTCCCACCAATATATTAAGACTTTTTGGTACAACGCTAACGTTTAGTTCATCTTTTACATCAAAGGGTTCACCATCATAGTGTGCAATCTTCTTCGATAATTGAATTTTCACCGTTTTAAAAGTAATGATTTCGGCGAAACGACTTTTATCTCCACTTTTCCGAAAGAATCGGAAAAGAATCGAAGGAGCAGACCAAATCGAAAAAGGTTTTAATAGGCATAGTTCAAGCTCTCCATCTGTTACATCAGATTTCGGAGAGACAGTAAAGCCATTTCCAAATTGAGAAGCGTTAGCTACAGTGCATAGTACTACCGGTAATGTTTTGATTTTTCCATCTAAGTCTATAGAAATATTAATAGGATTGTATTTGAAAAACTCACGAATAATAAGATATGTATATCCGCGCAATCCTCGTTTACGATGTGTGTCGAATTTTTTAGCGATAACAGCATCAAACCCATAGCCACCAACGCCAAGAAATGATTTATCGTTTACAAGTACAGTATCCATTCTAATAGCTTGGTTTCTGTTGATGCAAAAAATGGCATCTTTAATATTTAATGGTATTTTTAGATGTCTTGCAAGCCCATTTCCCGATCCGATAGGGAGAATAGCAAGTTTTGTGTTTGTCCCAATCAATGCTGTTCCAACTTCGTGCACTGAGCCATCACCACCAACAGCACAAACTATATCATAGTTCATTTTAGCTGATTCCGTCGCAATATATTTAGCATGCTTTCGGTATTCAGTATATGCGATGTCATAATCAAAGATATTTAAATCTAGATGTTGATCAATTAACTTGGGGATATCCTCCTTTTTCCCGATACCAGAAATTGGATTAATTATAAATCTGATCTTCTTTTTCATCTACTGTCGTTTGATTCAGAATTAGGTCGCGACTGTAGGTTTGAATAATGGACTTTATCCTTTTTTCATTTTTTTCAACTTCACTAGAATAGTAAGAAATTGAATCAGTCGGAGCGACGCTCTGATTAGTGAAGTCATACAAATTCCGTGCCTTATCGTTCGAGAAGGATGTCATCTTCGAGTTTTTATAGTAGTAGTAAGTGCCTCCTATGTATGTAAGTGCTTCTGATTCATGACTTTGAAATTGTGAATTCCCAAAGGCATAATATTTTGTTTTGATATTTAAAAGGTCTAATATGGTAGGTAAAAGATCTAATTGTTGAATAATTTTATTACTTTTTTCTGGTTTTATACTTCCATTAGGGTGATAAAAAACAATCGGTATGCGATAGAGATGCGTTCTGGTTTGATATTCAGGCGTCTTTGATCCTGGTGTGTGGTCTGCAAGGAGAACGAACAGTGTATTGTCGTACCAGGGTTGTTTCTTAGCTTCTTTAAAAAACTCGCTAAGCGCATAATCGCTATAATTTATTGATCCACATATAGGTTGAGGGCCTTTTTTAACCTTAGGCTTCATATGTTCAGGAATGAAATAGGGATGGTGTGATGACACTGTGAATAAAAAACCAAAGAATGGCTCTTTCATTTCTGTTAGCTTTTTCGCAGTCCAAGGATTAAAATATTCATCTAAAATTCCCCATGTTTTATCAAAATGATCATCGTTATTATACTCATGTCTTCCATAATAGTTATCGAATCCACATATTTTTGAAAATCCATCGAAACGCATAGAGCCGTTAGTGGCTCCATGGAAGAACCCTGATGAGTAGCCATATTTTTTTAATATGTTCGGAAGTGAATTTAACTTGTTATTTCCATATGGAGAAGATATGTAAGGGTTGTCCATTAATGTAGGTATAGATGCAATAGCAGCAGGCACGGCTTCTATCGATTTTTTCCCGTTTGCAAATGCGTAATTGAAGGTTAAAGAGTGGCCTATTAATGAGTCTAAAAATGGAGTATATCCCTCTCCGCTATTATAGGCTCCTATAAACTCAATACCAAAACTCTCTAGCATAATCATCAC
>Ga0115004_10003972_pt1 | contig 11928 bp, 11 predicted proteins | sample ArcticOcean_MG_C_10_FD_88737 | JGI IMG/M metagenome (GOLD analysis project Ga0115004, IMG submission 88737) | Marine microbial communities from western Arctic Ocean - ArcticOcean_MG_CB11_90 | ecosystem: Environmental > Aquatic > Marine > Oceanic | place: Arctic Ocean: Canada Basin | collected...
AGATAAGGTGTTTTACCTATATAGCTTGTCTAATTATATAAAGTAATTAACAAGGATTTGTGAGTTAGATACTATTAACGCTGGATTTAGCTTTAAGTTAAGTTCGTTTTTTACTTTACCAGGTCAACTTTAGTACTTTAGTAATCTGAGTGAAAATTTAATGGTATTAGATTATTTAAATCAACACTGCTCATACTTCCAATTTTTCCTTTTCTCTTTATTTAACCATTTTAAAGAGGATGTGGCGTAAAGAAAGAAAATTAGACTTGACCTTTTTATTCGCAAATGAATTTTTTTTTGGTGCTCATAATTTTCAATTGGTTCGTTTTTTTTTAATACTGAGTTAGTTGAAGTATCATGACAAAAATGAACAAGCCTAACTATAGCCAAGAAAAATGCTTCTCCGATTGGTACATAAAATAACTGATTATATTTTCCTGAGAATTATCATTCCCAAAGAAAAACCAAAAGCCTATATTTGCCCTCGTTGGTGGATAAACCTTTCAGGTGGATCCTTAAAAGGGAATTGGGTGTAAATCCTAAACTGTTCCCGCAGCTGTAAGCTCTATAATATAAATGTCAATTCTTAGGTCACTGGAAACGGGAAGGCCGACATTTAGGAGTGAGTCAGAAGACCTGCCAAGAAAAATGAGTCACAAATTCGGTACTTAAGTCGGGTGAATAGCTAATGCTATTCGTTGCTTTTTTATCGTGTATACTATCTAATGAATAAGTGGATATTCATAAGTTTTTGCTTTTGGGCAACAACTGTATTGGCGCAGAAAATAGATTCTTTAAATAGAATACCTATTCCTATGCTTCAGGAAATCCTCCTCTCCGACGATAAATTAATCGATTGGAGTATGGGAGCTTCTGTATTGTCTTTAGACAGCTCTTTAAAACAAAATAATTCCTACGATTTAGCTCAATTATTAAGTTCTTCTTCTCATATACGTATTAGAACTTACGGCGCATTGGCAACGAGTTCTATTCGTGGAGCTGGTGCAGCACACACACAAATAGTTTGGAATGGTTTAGTACTTAACAGTCCTATGACTGGGCAGTACGACCTTTCTTTAATTCCTTTATTTTTTGTGGAAAATATTCGTGTGCAGTCGGGCGGATTGAGTGCTTTATTGGGCGATGGCGCAATTGGAGGTTCAGTACATCTAAACAATCAACTCAAATTTAATCAAGCTCAACACTTCTCTATACTTAAGTCTTTTGAGAGTTTTGGTACATTTAATTTAGGTGTAAAAAGAGCTGTTAGTAACCATAATACTGCTTTCGAAATCGCTATTCATCGCCATATCTCCAAAAACGATTTTAGTTATACCGATCCATACAATTCCAAAGAAAGGATTAAGCAGACTCATGCCGATCAATTTTCGAGTGCTTTACAGACACGGTTTTCAAAAAAGATTAGTGAATACTTTAGAGCAGATTTAATCTATTTCTACCAAGAAGCGAATCGATTAATTCCACCTACTTTATTTGAAGGATCTTCCAGTGCCGAAAAAGAAGAAAAATCACATCGGTATTTACTCAAAACACACTTTGCTAAAAAGAATGTTAAATGGAATATACAGGGGTCTTTTATTTCGGACAGGCTTATTTATGTAGATTCACTAAAAGATATTAATGCCAATCATAACACCGAGCAATATGGTTTTAAACATGATTTAGAGGTTAAAATAAATCCTCGAAATCGCTTTCGTATTGAACAGGGTGTCTTACATCAAATAATAAATTCTAAATCTATTTTGGGTGGAGATAACAAAGAAACGCGTTTTGCAATAGCGGCCAATTATCATCATACCTATTCAACTAATTTATCCTTTTTATTTTCTTCTCGTCAAGAATTTTTAGAAAACAATCGCAGTCCATTTTTACCTTCTGTAGGATTAAAATACGCACAGCCCAAAATTGGAATTTTCGAATGTTCGCTGAGTCGTTCGTATAGAAATCCGTCTTGGAACGATCGTTATTGGAACCCTGGAGGAAACCCTGATTTGAAACCTGAAGAGGGGTTGATGCTGAATGTGAGTTTTCAAAAATCCAGTACTATTAATAACATAGAAACGGATATTAAGGTCGCTACATATTACGGAAGGATTTCTGATTGGATTATATGGCTGCCAGAAAATGGTTATTGGACTCCCAGTAATTTAGCGCTGGTAGAACAGAGGGGACTAGAGTTGGAAATATCGTTTAGGCTAAGTACAAAATGGGGTGTTTTTAAGTACTCCAATTTGGGCTCCTTGCAATTTTCCACCAATTTAAGTGAGCGTGTAAGTGGAGATAAATCGCTGGGCAAACAATTGATTTATGTGCCTTTAATGCAGCTAAACGAGCGCTTTACTTGGTATAGAAATTCTTGGGAATTAAATGTGAATTACCATTTCGAAAGCAAACGATTTACAACAGATGATCATTCTAGTGAATTAGCAGCGTACCATATTGCCTCAATAGGAATTTCTAGGAAGATGAAGGTGAAATCTACTAATGTGGATATAGGATTTAAAATAGAAAACATCTTTAACCAAGAGTATCAATTGGTACAAGGTAGACCTATGCCGGGAAGGGCTTTAAAATTGAATTTTAACTACTATTTATAAAACAAAAACAACACGATTATGAAAAACATTTTACTCATTGCAATTTTCTTTTTAGGATTCGTACATAATTCTCAAGCTCAAATAGCTACTTTCGAAACTATTGAATTAGATTCTACTGGATTTTGGAACGGTGCCGATGGTGCAGGTAATTATACAGAAGAAGGATTTAGTTTCTTCAATTTGTATGATGATAGTTGGGGTTCTTGGTCTGGTTTTTCTATTTCTTCAGTACAAGATGATACTATTGGAACATGGGCAAACCAATACGGTGTAAATACAGGAATGGCTTATAGTGGCGATAATTTTGCGGTGGCTACTAATGGTGCCTCCGTGTCTGTCGACCTTAAAACGCTCGATGGTTTTTACATCACCAATTCTACTTACGCAACACAATCTATGTTACATGGCGATGCTTTTGCAAAGCAATTTGGTGGTGTGTCTGGAGACGATGAAGATTGGTATATGCTTTCTGTTGTAGGGATGGTAGATACTTTGGCTACTGATACGATTGAATTTTATTTAGCGGATTACCGTTTTGCTGATAATACAGAAGATTATATCGTAAACGATTGGACTTGGTTAGACCTTTCTTCTTTAGGAAATATTACTTCTTTACAATTCAGCTGGTCATCGTCTGATAATGGTGATTGGGGAATGAATACACCTGCTTACTTTTGTATGGACGATTTAAGCGTAAATACTGTAGGTGTTGAGGAAGTCGTTTCTGAAGATTTATCTGTTTACCCAAATCCAGTACAAAATCAAATTAGAGTAAATATAGATGGTGTTTTAGCAATTTATGATTTGTCTGGTAAATTGGTGAAAAGTGAAATAGTAGTAGCTGGAAATGCAATTTCTGTAAACGAATTGAAAAATGGAACCTACATCGTGAAAATGGGTTCTTTAGTTCAAAAAATAGTTAAGCTTTAATTCATCCTTTATGAAAAACCTCTTTCTCATATTAGTAGTAATTAGTTGTTCAGCTTTTGCTCAATTTGCACCTGTAGTAGGAATGGAAGGCTGTATTGCCATCCCAATGGATTCTCCATTGTTTGTTGCTTGGGCAGAAAATGGTTCTGTAGAAAAAGGTTGGGTAAACAGTGCAGATACCACTTTAGGTAAAGTAGATTTCGGATTTATTGAAGATTGTTATGGTGCACCAAATCCTGCCGTTTTAAGCTTGGGCGATGGTGGCTCTGCAACATTCGAATTTAGTACTACTATAAAAAATGGCGATGGCTTCGACTTTGCCGTTTTTGAAAATGGCTTCGATGATTATTTTTTAGAATTAGCTTTTGTAGAGGTTAGCTCCGATGGGGAGAATTTCTTCCGTTTTGAAGCTCAGTCGCTTACTAGTACTGAAAATCAAATTGGTGCTTTTGGATTGTTAGAAACCGAACTAATTCACAACCTAGCAGGTAAATACCCTGGGCAATGGGGAACTCCTTTCGATTTGAGTGATCTAGAAATTCATACCGATTTAAATACCGCTGCCATAAGTCATATTCGTATTGTAGATGTAGTGGGTAGTATAAATCCATTATACGCTTCTGTAGATGCAAATAATAGGATTATTAACGATCCTTGGCCAACCGCTTTTAATATGGGAGGATTCGATTTAGATGCGATTGGTGTTATTCATCAAAATCCTTTGAATATTATAGAATGCCCAGAGGTATCTGTTTTCCCAAATCCAGTTTCTATATCGGGTATTTTCAGGTTTCAATCTCCGCATGCTATAAAGAATTGTAAATTAATAGATGCTCTAGGAAATAGCTATCTTTTACCAGAAATTAAAGAAATCCGTATTTCAGATTATTCTCCTCATAAAGGACTTTATATATTGGAATATGAAATTCTAGGACGTATTCATCACCATAAATTATTGGTTCGCTAATGAGAGTTTTATATTTACTATCCATTTTACTCCTCAGTTTATCTTCTTGTGATAAAAAGGTATGTAAAACACCTGTGGATCATTATTTTTCCGAAGGTATTTTAATTTCTAATGAGGGTAATTTCCAATGGGGCAATGCTTCTGTATCTTTTTACGATACCGAAAATGATATACTGATAGAATCCGTTTTTCAAGAAGTAAATAACCGTCCATTAGGTGATGTATTACAGTCGATTACTATAGAGGGTGATTATGCTTATTTGGTGCTAAATAATTCGGCACGAATAGAAGTGGTATATAAAAATAGCTTTGAATTAGTTGGTTCTATTACAGGTTTTATTTCGCCACGATATATTCATATTGTCAATAACGAGAAAGCGTATGTGAGTGATTTGTACTCCAATAAAATTGCTGTAGTAGATTTAGTGAGTTTAGAAATTACAAATTATATAGATTGTACAGGTTGGACAGAAGAAATGCATCAGCTAAACAATGAAGTCTATGTACTTAATAAAACGGAAAATAGTCTTTATAAAATTGATGTTGCTACAGATGCAATTACTTCTGTTTTAGTTTTAGATTTTGAGGTGAATTCGTTTAAAATCTACAGTCAAAGTAGAATATGGTTAGCAGGATCTAAAAATGATATGGGTATCGTAGAATGTATGAATCCACAAAGTAGAGAAATTGAATATTCTTATAATTTTGTAGGTGAAAATCCTAGTGAACTCTACGTTTCGGAATCTGGAAGTGATGTTTATTTTCTATCGAATGGAGTATGGCATATAAATGAGTTTACCGATGAGATTATCTCTGTGCCAATTATTCCTGCAAACGAACGTTTGTTTTATGGTTTGTCTGTTCATCAAGAAAAAATATACATTGCAGATGCTATTAATTATGTACAGCAGGGAACCGTTTGGGTATACGATTTACAGGCTACTTTACTGCAAGAATTTAAGGTGGGTATCATCCCTTCAGAATTTTATTTTATAAATCCATGAGAATTTTAATTGCATTATTAGTAACGGTATTTAGTACTGGTTGTAGTCAAAAAACGAACAAGGAAGTCGCAACTAAATCTGTGCTTATAAGTTCTATGGATATTGACTATGCCAAAGGATTTGTGGTAAACTATTACGATACATATAAAGAGTTATTGGTTTTTTCTGCAGACCGTAAAGACACCCTACATTCTTATTATTTATCAGATTCTGTTCGCCAAGGATTTGTAAAAACTCCTGTAACACGTTTGGCTTCTTTATCTTCGGTATACGCTGCTTATATAAGCGATTTATCCTTAGAGGAAATTTTAATGGCAGTTGATGAAAAAGACTATATCAGTTCGGAGTCTATACTCAATGAGTTTGAAAATAGATCCATCTCAGAAATTGGTAGCTTAGAAAAAATGAATCATGAGGCTTTACTCATGGCAGAGGTAGATTTAATTTATTCTTTTGGATGGCAAGGTAAGAGCGCAGGTTTTGAAACAAAATACCCAAATACCAATTTTGCTTATGCCTACGAATACCTCGAAGAGCAACCATTAGGTAGGGCTGAATGGATAAAGTTTTTTGCTTGTTTTTTTAATAAAGAAGCTAAAGCAGACTCCATATTTAATGAAATTAAAACCTCATATGAGTCTCTAAAAACACTTGCTTCTACAGCATCTAAAAACCCAAAGGTGCTTATAAATATGCCCTTTAAAGAACAATGGCATATGCCAGGTGGATTAAGTTATTCTGCGCATTTTATTGCCGATGCTGGAGGGTATTATCCTTGGGATTCCCTGAATAAAATGAACAGCACTCCATTAGATTGGGAGCTGGTTTACAATAAAGCGTACGACTGTGATTTCTGGATTAATACAGGTGTTTTTTCCTCCTATAAAGAAGTGGAAGCCATTTTGCCAGACATGAATTTATTTGCTGCTTTTAAAAATAAACAAGTGTATAATAACAATGCACGAACGAATGATTTTGGGGGTAATGACTACTGGGAGTCTGGCTTATTGCATGTAGATGAATTACTAGCTGATTTAATCGCTATCTTTCATCCTGAACTTTTACCCAATAGAACATTGAAATACTATAAATCACTGAGCAATGAATAAGACCCTTCTTAGAATATTGCTTTTAAGTCTTGTGTTATTAGTCCTTTTTATATGCGATATACTGTTGGGTACCGTAACTATTCCTTTGAATGAGTTTTTTGGTTTCCTAAATGGAGCCTCCTTTTCTCATCCATCCTACGAAGCTATTATTTTACATTATAGATTACCTAAAGCTTTAACTGCTTGTTTTGCCGGTTCTGCATTAGCCGTTTCGGGTTTATTGATGCAAAGTTTTTTCAGAAATCCTTTGGCTGGACCCTATGTTTTGGGAATTAGCTCGGGTGCTAGTTTAGGAGTGGCTTTGCTATTGTTGTTTTTCTCTAGTAGTTTTATGCTTTCAGTACCCTTAGCCGCTAGTTTGGGTTCTTTTATTGTTTTAATATGTATGATATGGGCTTCAAAAAAGTTCAATTCTTCGGTTAGTCTATTAATTTTAGGTTTAATGATCTCTTACCTTACTGGTGCTTTAGTAGGGGTTTTACAATATTTTTCTAGCTCCGAAGAAATACAAAGTTTTGTCCTCTGGGGAATGGGTTCTTTTGCCAAAACACAATGGTTAGATTTACAGCTAATGTTACCTGTTTTGGTCTTAGGTTTACTGTTTGCTTATTCACGGTCTAAAGCTTTAAATAGTTTGTTGTTAGGGGAGTCTTATGCGCAGAGTATTGGGGTTTCTTTAAAAACGATCCGTAGAGAAATACTTTATTTAGTTGGAATTCTTGTTGCTTGGGTTACCGCTTATTGTGGACCTATTGCTTTTGTAGGTATGGCTGTACCACACCTTGTTCGTTTAGGTGTTGCAGAGTCCGACCATAAAATCACGATTCCTTTGGTTGCTCTTACTGGGGCTTGCGTAGCTTTAGTTTGCGATTTATTAGCACAGGCGCCAGGTTTAGATATTGTATTGCCTATTAATAGTATTACCTCTCTTTTTGGTGCCCCTTTTGTTATTTATTACCTCTTAAAAAAGAATCGTCTTGGATAGTAAAAAAAACATAATCGCTAAAAACTTGGCGGTGGGCTATCAGGGCAAAGCCGTTTTGTCGGAACTCAATTTCGAAGTTCATGCAGGCGAGCTAATTTGTCTATTAGGGGCGAACGGAAAAGGAAAATCAACCCTACTAAAAACACTTATGGGGATACTGCCTATGGTGTCTGGTGAGGTATTGCTTAATGGGAAATCTCTAAATTCTATATCGGCAGAAGACAAAGCAAAAGAGATGGCTGTTGTATTAACAGATTCTTTGAAAGCTGTAAATATGAAAGCCGAAGAGGTTGTGGCTACCGGTCGCTATCCTTATTTTTCGTGGAATGCCAAGTTGAGCGCTACAGATACTGAGTGTATAAAATCTAGTTTAGCTGAGGTAGGGGCTTTACATTTATCCAAAAGATGGATGATGAGCCTGAGTGATGGCGAAAGACAGCGGGTAATACTTGCACGCGCTCTAGCACAACAAACAGCTATCTTATTACTAGATGAACCTACCGCATTTTTAGATTTAGCCCATACCATGGAGCTTTCAGTATTATTGAAACAACTAAGTAGGGAAGAGGGGAAGTCTGTTCTTATGAGTACTCACGATTGGGGGACTGCACTTCAAATTGCCGATCGTATTTTCTGGATCGATGAGAATTCCTGTTTTCATATTCTAAATACGAAAGAATTAATAGAAGGCGATCGTTTACATAAAATGCTTAACACTCCTTTCGGTACCTGGAACCCTAGTTTGGGAAGGTTCGAAATTAATGGTTTATAAAAAGGCTGTAAAATTAAATTCTACAGCCTTTATTTGTTTTTAATGTATTAGCGGACTAAAGCTTTATTATTTTCTACATAGTATTTAAAGTCTTCTAATAAGTCGTCTCCAACTTTTCCTAATTTTAGTTTTACTAAGGGAGAAAGCAGCATGAATAAGCCTTTAAACTTTACTTCAAAATCTAGTTCCAAATTTGTCCTCTCATTTGTATCTTTTGTAAGACTCCATTTAGCATTTACCGATTTAAAGAAAAAGGGAGTTCCCGCAATAGCCATATACGACAAGCTATGTTGTGCTGGATTAAAAGAGACTAACTCTTGCTGTGTAGGTCCTGCAGTAGTTAGAGTTGATCTTACAGAGAAATGTACACCTGGAAGTTTTGGATCCCCAGAAACTTCTGATTTTTCAATTAGACTAGACCATCTATCAATATGTTCAAATTGGTTTCCTAATACGTCCCATACCTTAGCGATAGGTGAATTAATTGTCAATTTTTTTAGTATTTTCATCCTGTTTTTTTTTAATTTAAAATATGTCTTTGTTGTAAATGTTTTTAAGAGGTTCGCAATTATTTCTTCTTTTTACTTGCTTTAGCAAATGGATTGTAAAGTATAGCAAGCCCTAACCAATAGGATAAGTTTTCATCTGTATCAAATCCATCGGGTATCACATAAACATACCCTTTCATAGGTCTACCAGTAAAATCCATGGGTAAACATTCTTCTTTATCTATTTGAATTTTATACTCTTCTTCGCCTATGCGAAGCATCAATAAGCTATCGCCGTATTTTTATCTATATGAATACCGCAGATCATTTTCTCTTCTACCTTAAAGCACAATCCACCCATCATTTTAAGCTCTGTAAAATGAACCTGCTTTTCATTAAGAGTTTGCCGTATCCGATCGCCTAAATATTCGTCGTATGCCATAATGATTTTCGTAAAGATGTGTTTAAATATATGTTTTATCAAGCTAATAGATTCCTTCATGAGTATAAATATGCTTTGTTATTTATATTTTTAATTCTTAGCTACTATCTGTGGTATTGTATCTACATTTGTGATTCAAAATTAAGAGACTCTGGATGTTGGATTATGTTATTATAGGTGCTGGACAGGCTGGTTTAGCCATGGCTTACCATTTAAAAAAAAGTAATAAAGATTTTTTAATTGTGGATAGCGAGGTAGAAATTGGTGCTTCGTGGCTTAATCGTTGGGACTCCTTAAAATTATTCACTCCTACAGAATACAATCATTTACCAGGTTTTAAATTCGATGCACCTAAAGGTTATTATCCAGATAAGTTTGAAGTTGCTAATTATTTTGAATCCTATGTAGCGCACTACAATTTTAAAATGCAGTTTAATACGCTAATTACTGCAGTAAGAAAAACTAAAGACAATACCTTTATTCTAGAACATAAAGAAGGTGAGATTCTTACCAAAGGTGTTATTGTTGCTACAGGTCCATTCCATATTCCATATACACCTCCCTGTCACACTAAAATATCAAAGGAAACACTTCAGATGCACAGTAACTATTATAAGTCTGTACATCAATTACAAGATGGTGATGCTTTGGTGGTTGGTGCTGGAGATTCAGGTTATCAAATTTTAGATGAGGTTTCGAAAGATGCTTCTAAAACGGTTTACTTTTCTGGTAATACCAATGTGAAGTCTATACCACAGAAAATTTTTGGTAAAACTCTTTGGTGGTGGTTTAAGCTAATTGGATTTTTGAGTTTTACAAAGTATAGCTGGATAGGGAAGAAAATTATTTCTATTTCACAGCCTGTTATTGGAACTAATGTAAAGGAAGTTTTAGCTAGAAAAAATGTTATTGCTGTAGGTAGAACTAAAGATGCTATTGGTGCTGATATGTTCTTCGATAAGATGAATGTTTCTACTATAAAAAACATTATTTGGGCTACTGGTTATCGTCCAAACTTTCATTGGATTGAAGGTTTAGAGTTAGACGAAAACAATTACCCTAAAAACTATAGAGGTGAGTGTAATATAGATGGATTGTACTTTATTGGTCTGCCATGGATGTATACTCGTGGTTCTGCAACCTTAGGTGGAGTAGCTAAAGACGCCGTATATCTAGCGAATACGCTGAGTAAATAATCAATAAATTTAGAATTGATGGATTACGAAAAAGGCTCAGTATAGTATCTATACTGAGCCTTTTATATGTCTTTTTTACAGAGAAGATCCTTTCTTTAATCTTTTAGCAGCTTTCTTTTCTTTTGGAGTCATAGTTGCTTCCTTTTTTACACTCTTCTTTGAGTCTTTACCTTTTCCCATGCTATTTTTTTAATGTTGATGATTCCTTTTTACTTACATTTCTAATACTTAGAAAGTAAAAAGCTTTTGTTGTTTATTGATATTAAGAACATTACTTGTTCTTGTATTTAGGGCAGAAGATACACAAAATTATCATTCCACTTCCAGTCTAAATCGCATTGAAATATTGTTGTCTTTAAAGCTAATAGTACGTAATAATTACGAATTGTATTGTTGGCTTTATCAATTAGTAATTTTTGGACACAGCTAATTCAAAATTACAAAAAATAAATAAATCTTAATTTTCATCAAATACGAATAGAATTAATGCTTTAAGTTTTTGTGATTTTTAATTCTTATTTAGCCTAATAAGCAAAATGATTAATACATTGCCCAAAATTGAGCGACAATGAATACACCTATTAATATAACTAAACCAGAGGCTATTACAGTTACTGATAAGCTACAATTGTTTTCGAAAGGAAGCGATATAGCTGCTATACTCGATCGTCTTATCTTAGGAGAGGCTGTTCTAATAAATGGTTTTTATAGTGATGGATTATTACTACTAAAGGAAATTCATAAGTATCTAAAGTTAAAACTACCAAATAAGACTTTTAAGGAACAACAAGCCTACAGAGCAGCATACTTTAAACTCTCAAATTTAGTGTTGCTCGAAGTTGTCGCACATAAACTAATAGTAAAGAAATCTCCTAGTATTGGCTGGTTGCAAAAGCTCTATCCAGAAAACATGCATTTTTGTTTAAGTTTCCCACAAATACAAGGAATGAATAGTGCTTGGCAATGGTACGAAAAAGGAGTTTCTATCCCTGTTTTACCGAATAAAATACATCCTTATTACGGTACTTACTTCCCAACTCGTTTTGAGCATTTAGAGCTTTTCGAAAATTGGTTGCAACGCTATAAAGGAGCAAAAAAATCTGCGATCGATATAGGTATCGGTAGTGGGATACTATCCCTTCAAATGGTGAAACATAAATTTCAACAAATTTATGCAACCGATATAAACCCCAATGCTATTGTAGGAATGCAAGAGTTTATGGAAGATACTAAACTTTCAAGAAAAATAGAATTACACTTTACGCATCTCTTTGGTGATTGTACACTCCAAACAGAGTTGATTGTATTTAATCCACCTTGGATTCCCGAATCGCACGATTCTAAATCCATCGATCAAGCTATTTATTACGATGCCAATTTATTTCCCGATTTCTTTACTGAAGCAATAAAAAGACTC
>Ga0115004_10003979_pt1 | contig 11917 bp, 13 predicted proteins | sample ArcticOcean_MG_C_10_FD_88737 | JGI IMG/M metagenome (GOLD analysis project Ga0115004, IMG submission 88737) | Marine microbial communities from western Arctic Ocean - ArcticOcean_MG_CB11_90 | ecosystem: Environmental > Aquatic > Marine > Oceanic | place: Arctic Ocean: Canada Basin | collected...
CATTTGCAATATTTAATTTAGTTTATGCTAGTAATTCGGTTTTGATATGCTTTTAATTCAAAGATTTATTTTTAGTTTTTTGTAATGCGTCAAAATGTCAAATATTTTACTTGCTAAACATATACTTAAATCATGGTATAGTTATTTGACATATGTATGAGTGGGTTAAAGTCCAACTAGAGGAATATTCAAGTGCGAGTTTGGAGGAGCGGCACGCGTGGTGGATTACGCTCAAGTGGTATTTTGGCTATTGTGCAAAAAAAGAATTAGGCGAACCGATCAATCGTGATAATGGAAAGATTTTTTGGCGAGATGCTGTATTACCTGCCCAACCGGAAGACTGGAAAAAAGTACAATGGGGAAATGCCCTGAAGTGGTTCTTTGAGGAGGTTGCGACTAAAGATATTGCCGGACCACACTTGAGAAGTGCAATTCGACGTCGTCACCTAGCTTACACGACAGAAAAAGCTTACATGGGCTGGTTACGAAGGTTCCAGGTGTTCTTACATCCAAAAGAGGTAATGGAGGCAGAATCACCCGAAGTGGTGAATTTTTTGACTTACCTGGCGGAAGAGAAGAAAATTGCACCGACTGGGCAAAACCAGTGTTTTAATGCCTTACTCTTCTTCTTTCGCTATGTTCGTGAGCAGCCAAATGTAGATTTTAGGGGTGCCACGCGGGCAAAGAAGCGTACCCGCATACCAGTAGTTCTGTCGCAGGCAGAGGTGACACGCCTACTCGAGTTATTACCCACGAAGTTTCGGCTAATGGGGCGCTTGCAGTATGGTTCGGGTTTGCGGGTAAATGAATTACTACGCTTGCGGGTAAAGGATTTAGATTTTGATCGCGGGCAGCTATCAATACATGGGGGCAAGGGAGATAAAGATCGAGTGTCGGTGCTTCCGAGTTCCTTGGTGGATTTCTTGCATCTACAATTAAAACAGGTGCGAAGTTTACATATCGAAGATATGAAAGCTAACTTTTGCGGAGCGAGTATGACGGAAGCACTGGCGCGTAAGTTCAGCGTAGCTCGGCGTGAGCTTAGCTGGCAGTATCTTTTTCCACACAGTCGGCTTGCAAAAAATCCTCGTAGCGAGGAACTGCTGCGACACCATGCATTGGAAAATTCGTATCAAAATGCAGTCCGTACGACCGCCAAGAAAGCGGGTATCGAAAAACGGGTTACGCCTCATGTGCTGCGCCATAGCTTCGCGACTCACATGTTGGAGGGTGGGGCAGATATACGCACAGTACAGGAACTACTTGGACATGCCTCGGTCGAAACAACCCAAATCTATACCCATGTTATGAAAAAACCTTTCGGAATAATAAGCCCGTTGGATCGACTTTAGCGAAAAGCTCTTGTAAGAAATAATATAGTTCAGGCTATCGATAGCAGAAATTCGCCATCTGTTTTATGATTTATTTAAATTTAAATAAAATGATTCGTATCTGCGATTTACTGTAAGACGGATCAATGGGAGTCTTATTAGTTTTTAGACCTAACCTCTTTCTTCTGTTTAGAAACAGTAGTAGACAAATTGGTACTGCTAGAAACTGCTCCTTGTCTAATTCCTGAGATCATTTGCCAAATCTCTTGGGTTCTCCATTTAGGATCTTTCAGTTGGGCATCCCAAATAGCAAGACCAACGGAAGAATCCTTCGCGACCCATTCGAGGTGCTCCCGAACTGAAGCCTTCTCCCAATTACTGGCATGACTAGGAACTCCAATTAGAAGTTTGGAAGAAAACTTTCCAGCGGCGACTTTCAGAAAATTATAAGATCTCCAACCGGCAGACTTCGAACCGGTTTCCGTATATCCCATCACATGAAGGGCATCGATATGGGGAAGTATCATCTTCCACCATCCTTGATTAGGAGCATTCCATTTATAAGCAAAGCTATCAACTGTAAGCTCTTTGCCTTTTGCCCTAAGAGCAATGGAAAGCTCCATTATAAACCTTACAAATGCCTTCTTTTCACTCTCACACTTTCCTTTCCCCTCAAAGTCGATATCGACCCCGTCCAACTTAAGTCGCACGGTTTCAGCAACCAACGCTTGTATGAATTGTTTTCGGTGAGTATCGAAAGCATTTTTGGCCAAATTCCAGTTCCAACCCTCTTGGGTTCCATTATAGATGCAAAGTAGCACCCGGATGCCACAGGCATCTCCCCATTTCTTAAAGTTTATAATGGTTGAATCATCGATCGGTTTAAAATCATCAACCAACTCAATTTGACCCTTTAAAGTTGGGCGCCAGAACTGAAGACCTATGTGAGTAAGACCATCCTTCATCCCCATGGCCCCGAATGACTCATCCAAGCGGTCCCTGCATATTTCTGTCGCATAAGGAGGAACCCAAGTCATTACGCGGGCCGTTTTAACCTTTGGTTCTTTGGCATTCGCTACCCCTAAAGAAAGGAGTGCGACCAACCAAGCTAGTTGCATCAGAATGATATTTATTTAAATATGAATGGCTTCTCCATGAACTGCGGCAGCAGCCTCCGCTAAAGCTTCGCTCATCGTAGGGTGGGCATGAATAGTTCCATGAATTTCGTCAACGGTGGCTTCCAACTTCATCGCCAATCCATACTCCGTGATTAACTCGGTTGCATCGGATCCAATAATATGAGCCCCTAAAATCTCGCCATATTTCTTGCCAACAATTACTTTCACAAACCCTTCCGAATGATTAACCGCCACCGCTTTTCCGGATGCTGCAAATGGAAATTTACCCACTTTATATTCGATGCCATCCTCTTTTGCCTTCTCCTCGGTTAACCCAATACTAGCCACCTGTGGCTGACAGTAGGTGCAACCGGGAAATGCATCAATCGGAACGGGTTTTGAATGTTCAAACATTCCATTAACTGCCTGAATGGCACGATAGGTAGCAATATGAGCGAGCCAAGGCGGACCAACAATGTCTCCGGTTGCATAAATACCGGATTCAGAAGTTTCATAATTTTCATCTACCTTTAAATATCCTTTTACTGTATCCAGTTTTAATTTTTCGGAAACCGCGCCATTTAGGTTAGGAACGACACCAATGGCCAATAAAAGAGAATCTACCTCCATGCTCTCGCTCCCCTTATCATTACCCAAGGTAAGAGAGACACTATTTTCACCCACCTCTATCGAGTCAACACGAGTGCCCACACGACAATCAATTCCTTGAGTGGTGAATGATTTATGTAAAGCATCAGATATTTCAGCATCTTCGACTGGAAGCACATTGGGCAACATTTCGATGAGTGTTACTTTCGTGCCAAAAGCATTTAGAAAGTAAGCAAATTCGGCACCAATCGCACCAGCACCCATAATCGCAATACTTTTCGGCTGTTCTGTCATTGCCAAAGCTTCACGAGAGGTCATTACCCTATGTCCGTCAACAGGTATATCCGGTAAAGTCCTTGGTTTACAACCAGTCGATATCATAACTTTACTACCTTTTAGGTAAGTACCCGCTTTGTCGCCCTCAGTAATTTCGACCATGCCAGCCGCATGCACCAACCCTTTGCCCACAATATAATCTACTTTATTTTTTTTGAATAAAAATTCAATACCGCCACCCATTTGATCCGCAACCTGACGAGATCGCCCCATTACCTTCTCAAAATCGACTTCTATTTCCTTACAACTAAATCCAAATACCTCAGAATGTAATGCCGCCTGAAAGGACTCGGCACTTTTAAGCAATGCCTTTGAAGGTATGCACCCCCAATTTAAACAAGTACCTCCGGCTCGTTCCATTTCAATACAAACCACTTTTTTGCCGAGCTGTCCGGCCCGAATTGCAGCGGCATAACCCGCAGGTCCGCCACCAAGAATAATAAGATCGTAGGTAATATCTGAAGTCATAAATTAAAATAAAAAGGGTATTTTTATATTACTAATCACCCAAAGCATACTAGTCAACGAAACGAAAAGAAGATTCGGTTGAGCTTGAATTTTTCATTTTATCTTCTACTTTATTTCTTTTTCTTACAATGATTGAACAACTTAAAACCAAAAACGATTATCGTTCCATAATAGAGAACAGCCTTTCCCATTGCCTGACCTCTACATCTATCAACCAAGGCGTTTCTTACAAAGGAAAAGTAAGAGATCGATATGATCTGGGAGAAAGCCTAGCTCTCATTACTACAGACCGTCAATCTGCCTTTGATCGAGTGTTGGCATCGATTCCATTCAAAGGACAAGTGCTTAATCAAACTGGTGCTTGGTGGTTTGATCAAACAAAAGATATTATTCCCAATCATGTTATCGAGTTTCCCGACCCTAATGTAACCATAGCAAAAAAGTGTAAGCCTTTTCCAATAGAATTTGTGGTTCGTGGATTTGTAACCGGGAGTTCGAGCACATCTCTTTGGACTATTTATAACAAAGGAGATCGGGAATATTGCGGAATTAAATTTCCTGATGGAATGGTGAAAAATCAAAAATTACCTGAGCCTGTAATTACTCCCACTACCAAAGAGGAAGAACATGATCGCCCAATTTCACCTGCTGAAATTATTTCAGAAGGATGGATGAAAAAAGAGGATTGGGAGTATGCATCCCAAAAGGCCTTAGAATTATTTATTAAAGGGCAAGAAATATCTTCTCAACACGGTTTAATTCTTGTTGATACCAAGTATGAAATGGGCATCGCAGCGGATGGAGAGATTACCCTAATCGATGAAATTCATACGCCTGATTCAAGCCGCTATTGGATTGAAGAAAGCTTTGATCAGCGATTGGAAGAAAAGAAGGAACCCGAAAATATTGATAAAGAATTTCTGAGACTATGGTTCAAAGATCATTGTGATCCTTATCACGATAAAACTCTACCTGAAGCACCCAAAGAATTAGTCGTGGAGCTTTCTGCCAGGTATATTCATCTTTATGAGACCATTACTGGCGAAAATTTTTCCTTTCCAGATCTAACTCAAACCGCGGAAGAACGTATTTTTAATAATCTTAAAACTTATATTAAATAAAATGAAAGTTGTAATAATAATGGGCTCGGCATCTGATGAATCACATGCCAAAAAAATTACCGATAACCTTGATGAACTATCAATCAAATGGGAGCAGCATGTTGCATCCGCACATAAGCAACCTTTAGAGGTATTAAAGATCCTTACCGATAATGAAAATGAAGAATCATTAGTTTATATAACAATTGCTGGACGCTCGAACGCTTTGTCCGGTTTCGTTGGGGCGAATTCGACTTTTCCTACTATCGCATGCCCACCCTTCGTTGATAAAACAGACATGTTGGTTAACATCCATTCTACCTTACAAATGCCTAGTAATACACCAGTTCTTACGATCTTGGATCCTAAAAATTGTGCCATTGCAATTTCTAGAATTTTTAAAGTTTAAAGTAAGATCTAAAGATTACTAATTTCGCTCATCACTCGATTCGAAATTTGCTCATAACTATCCTTATCTACAGGACTGGGACATAAAGAATCGAAAGGAATTAAAGAACCATATGTTATACTAAGTTTTCTTCCGATTCTTGGAAGGATTTTACCTTTTCCAAGTACTTCGTAACTCCCCTTTATCCGAACTGGCAATACTGGGCTCTTGGATTTGATGACAAGTAATCCAAGTCCTTTTTTGCTCGGACCAATTGAGCCATCCAAACTTCTTGTTCCTTCTGGAAAAACGAGAAGAGGATGCCCGTCTCTTAGGACTTTTAAAGTGCGCTTAAGTGTACCAAGATCTAGTTGACCACGATTAACAGGAATTGAATTTAAACGCTTAATTAAAAAGCCCAAAGGGCCTTTAAAAAGACTATCCCTAGCGAAATAATGCAAATTTCGCTTTACCTTACAACCGGCTAGAGGTGGATCTAAAAAACTTAAGTGATTAGAAGCTAATATAAAACCATTATTAGAAGGTATTCTATCTAGACCATTAATCTCTAACCTGTGAAAAATCTTAAAGTATAAATAGGATAATACTTGGACGATTCGATAAGTTTTAGTAATCACAAATTATGAATTAATTGGGAAACCCTAGATAATACATCTTTTATCGATAAAACAGAAGTGTCTAAAACAATAGAATCAGTTGATTCAGTCAAAGGAGCTATTTTTCGACTTGAATCCAAACGATCACGAACTGCAATTTGGTCAGTTTCTCCATCTTGTATACGTCTTAAATTACGAATTGATTCATTAGCAGTGAGAAAAAGCTTTAGATCTGCTTCTGGCAAAATCACCGTTCCAATATCACGACCTTCCATCACTATCCCAGCAAAGTTATTATCCTGAGCTAACTTTAATTGGGATTGTTGATAATCTAAGAGCAAAGAACGAATACCAGGAACAGAGGAATAAGAGGAAACTCTCGAATTGATCTTAGCAGATCGTAGTAATTTTTGGGGAAATGAAAGTCCATTAATCGTGACAATTGATTTGTTCTGATTAATTTCAGAATCTAGTTCAATTTTATTTAAATTTCGAGAATCTAAAGCATCGCTTTCTGATATGTTACAATTAATAAGGGCTGCTGCAATTGATCGGTAATGTGACCCAGTATCGACATGCAAGAAATTAAACTGTGAGGATATGAGTTGAGAAGTTGTGGACTTACCAGTACCGGCACCACCATCAATCGCTATAACAGTGAACTTTTTCATGAATTAGTAGAATTATTTCGAATAGTTGATAATACATCAAAAAACCTAGGAAATGTTTTTGCACAACAATTCGGGTTTGAAATACGCAACCAAGATGAACCGTTTTTAAATAAATCAAAAGAACCTAATATTGCAAAACTCATGGCAAAACGGTGATCATCATAAGTATTGATTACAACGGGCAAGGAATCTAATAATTTATTTAAATTTGGCTCAATCAAGAGAGAATCTTCTTTTTCTTCTACTTTTTGCCCAAGTTTAAGAAGTTCATTTGCCATTGCACTCACCCGGTCGGTTTCCTGTTTACGGGTATGAGCAATACCGGTTATTTTTAACGGAGTTGGGAGCAACGGAGAAAGTGCCGCTAAGCTTAAAAATGTATCTGAAATATCATTAAAGTTAAAATCCCCTCCTTTTGAATTAGAATCCAGTTTTGATTCAATCCCAAGTTCTGTTCTCGTTATGGTGAAACCAATTTCTTTGACCAAATTGCAAAAACCTATATCGCCCTGCAAATTACAGTTTTGTAAGTTTTTAACCATAACTTCCCCTCCCACTGCTAAAGGTAACGAAATAAAATAAGAAGCAGCAGTCGCATCAGGTTCAATGTCATACTTTCCTTCTGATATATTAAAATTTATATTAGGAATATTAAAATTACTACCATTTTGAGTTATTCTTTTGGAATCAATTGCAGAAAATTGATGGATCATTTCTATAGTCATTTGAACAAATGGCTTAGATACAGTTTCGCCAATCAAGTTCAAACTTATATCTCCAGGTATTAATGGTGTAATTAAAAGAATAGCTGATAAAATTTGACTACTTTCAGATGCATCAATATTCCAACCCTCATTACTTAAAGTAGTGGTTATCATTTTGAATGGGAAGCAATTTATTTCACCCTCAAATTTAAATTTTGTTCCATGTAATTCAAGTGCATTTAACAAACCACTCATTGGCCTAACCCGCATCGGTACAGAACCGTCGAGGAAGTATTCACCGCCTTCCTGACAAGCAAGTAGGGCAGTAAGAAAACGAGCTACTGTACCGGCATTGCCAACATTAATAGTCGCTCTTTTTACAGGTAAAATGCCTTTGCAGCCTAGAACAATAAGAGATTTACCAGAATCAACGCTTTCTATTTTTACACCTAACGACTTTAAGGCATTTACCATTATATCTACATCTTGACTCTGTAATATACCGTTAAGTTTTACTTCACCATCATTTAATACGGCAAGAATAAGTGCTCGATTAGAAATGCTTTTTGAACCAGGTACCACTACCTCGCATTTCGTTTGATTTTTAAATGGAATAATATCGATAAAATCGACGCTCATTTATCTAATTCCTTTCGAAAGTTTGAACCTTTTGTTAAAAATTCATATAAATCTTCTCGATTATCGTTTTTGATTATTTTTTTAACTTCGGAAAGTGAAGTTTCCCAATCCTCTAATGCACTTAAGAGTTTGTCTTTATTCATTTGCAAAATTTGCACCCAAAGTTGCGGATCTCCTTCGGCTATTCTGGTAGTATCTCTTAATCCATTTCCTGAGATTTGTTTCCAATTCGACGGTTGAGACTCAAGATGCCTTGAAAGTGACGAAGCGAGTAAATGGGGTAGATGACTAAAATAAGCTGCTGCTTTATCATGTTCATCAGGTGAGAATTGATGTACATCCATATGTAATGCCTTCCAAAAATCTGCTAGCCTTTGAACAAATTCTAATTTGGTTTCTTTAAAAGGTGTAATAATGCAGGATTTTCCTTTTATTAAATCTTCATGGGCGTATTCCATCCCGGATTTTTCTGATCCCGCCATGGGGTGTGAACCAATGAAATGTCCCTTCGAATCTATTAACGCTTTGATTCCATCCTTACAAATTTCGTTTTTTACACTACCTACATCCGTAACAATTGATTCCTCTTCCAAATGAGGTCCGATTTTTCTAATAATTTCTACGATCGTGTCTACTGGAGTACAAATAATTACCAAATCACTTCCCTGAACGGATTTTTCTATATTTTCCTCCACGGTATGGCACCACGCTTTTGATGCACAATCGTCCAAAGTCTCTTTTCTTCTCGCCCATACTTTGATCCTCTTCGCGACTTTTCCTTTATGAATAGCCATCGCTAGTGATGCTCCTAGTAATCCTGATCCTAAAATAGTTATTTGTTTAAACATTTATTGGACTATACTTAATTTTGGTTGATAGTTAGATTTTTCATATTACAACTTACTCATTGATGGAAAATGATTTTAAAGAGCAAGACTCAAAAGAAAATGATTGGGGACAACCCCCATCTCCGCTTACACCCGAAAATCAAAAAAAAGCGTTCAGAGCTCAACTTTTATTGGGAGTTATTTCATTAATAGGCATTGCCTTGCCAGGCTTGCTGTTTTGGTTATTTGGTAGGTAATGACAATTAAAAATTCTTTACTATATTTACAATGAAAACTCTCGGAAATAAAGGATTCTGTAAATTAGAACTACTCATACTCATCTTAATTTTATGTACGGCAGCATTTATTGCAGTACCAATATACAATTCCTATCTAGAGGCTAAAAGCCTTAATGAAATTGATTCACTCAGCGAAGAGTTTACTGACCGGAACCAAAGTGTTGAGAGTAATAATTCTGAAATACCAGTCCAAGTTTTAATCGAAGATTAATTGTTTAGTATTTTAACCCTTTTTACTCTTTTTTTTGAATTTTTTTAAAAGTAAATTATTTTTAACTTTTGGCTTTGTTTGCTTAATCTTCTCAATACTTGGACTTCTTTATTTGGGCATCATTGCGATTGGTGGGGAAGAAATTCAAATATACTTCTTAGAGAGTTGGATTTTATTTAAAGAATTTCTGATCAATAATGGATTTTGGCTTTTTCTCTCCATTGCCATCCTTCCCGGGTTTATTTTACCTTGTGCTCCACTATTATTCTTGGCGGGCATATGGGGTACAAAATATGGTCCATGGCAGGCTTGTGCTTATAGTGTACTAGCTTTATCCCTCAACTTAGTTTGGACTTATTGGTTCGCCTATGGAATAGGGCACACCGTTATAGATAAATTACTGAAGCGTTTTAATTACAGCATGCCGGAAGTGCCCTCGAATAATTTAATTCAGTGGGCAATAATACTTCGACTAACGCCTGGCATACCTTTTATTTTCACCAACTATGGACTAGGTTTACTCAAAATTCCATTTGCTAAATACCTTCTCGTTTCTTTACCTATTGTAGCAATCACAGATTGTGGCTTTGTCTTAGCATCAGCTGGAATAGTAGGGGGTAACTGGAAGTATATTTGGGGTGGTGTTTCAATACTTATCATTGTGATTCTAATTGGCCGTACTCTTTCCAAAACCAAAAAGCATGCAAACAAATCTATTTGATACCCATCAAGACTCATCCGAGGTCTGGTCGATTGGTCAATTAACGAGAGAAATTAAGAGTACCCTCGAAAATAAATTCCCTCCTCTTTGGATAAAAGGAGAAATTTCAAACTTGAGAGTACAACCAAGTGGCCATCGATATTTTATCCTTAAAGATTCATCAAGTCAGATAAAAGCTGTTCTGTTTAAAGGAGATTTTTCTCACCTAGGGTACAATCCCATGGAGGGGGATGAATGTGTGGCCTACGGAAATGTTAGCGTTTATGAACCTCGGGGCGATTATCAGTTTAGGGTTAAGCATTTAATGCAAGATGGAACAGGTAGCCTGCGCTTGCAGTTCGATCGTTTAAAAGCAAAACTCTTAAGCGAAGGTTTATTTGATGAAGAGCAAAAAAAACCGCTGCCAAGCCTGCCCAGGAAGATTGCAATTATTACCTCTATCCGAGGGGCTGCCTTACAGGATTTTCTAAGTATAATGAAGCGACGAGGGTGGCGAGGGGAGATCTGTATTTTTGGCTCGGCTGTTCAGGGGAGAGATGCACCTAAAGAATTATTAAGAGCATTAACCAATGTAGAAAAAAATAATGATTTTGATCTGGTAGTTCTAGCCAGAGGGGGTGGAGCAATTGAAGACCTATGGGCATTTAACGATGAAGATTTAGTCCGTGCAGTCGCATCTTCCAAAATTCCGATTATTTCTGCCGTCGGTCACCAGACCGATTTTGTACTCACTGATTTTGCCGCTGATTTTCGTGCGGAAACTCCTTCTGCTTCAGCCGAATGGATTACATCACAAAATATAAAACAAAGTGAATACCTCCATGCCCTTCAACTTCAACTCATTGAAATACCTAAGCAGGCAATAAAAGTCAGAAATGAGAGGGTCAACCTCTTACAAGCACAATTACAGGCGCTCTCTCCTCAATCTAAAATGGAGAACTACCATCAATACTTGGACGATTTTTCGCTTAGAATAGAAAGGGTTATGGAACAATACATTGAGCATAATCTTTATAAGATCGATTCCCTAAGCCGAAGACTTGAAAGCAGTAGTTTGAAATCTGTCTTAAATCGCGGGTTTTCCATTTTTGAAACTTTAAATGGTCAAACTATTGATCGAGCGGAGAAATTGAAAAAAAACGATATTGTCAAAGCCGTTTTTCAGGATGGCACCAAGGAAGTTAAGGTCGAAAATTAAATTTAAATAGTTTTGGAATTTAACTTTTAAAACATTCTTTCTCCATACTTCGAAATCATTTTAAAACCGATTGATTCATAAAGATTACCTTCGGCAATGTAATCGCTAAACAAGATACATTTTTTCTTTTTTTCCTGTTGAGCATGATGTAATAAATCTAGGATTAATTTTTGGGCAATTTTTTGATTTCGCGACTCTTCAGGTACATAAACTAAATTAATCACCTGGTAAGAAGGGGTTTCTCTCCCAAATCCAGCCATTCCACAGGTTTCAATGTTATTTTTTTGCACAAAAAATAAAGATTGTTTTTTCATCATTTGCTTGGCCATTGCAACCACTGCAGAACCGTTAAGTTGAGGAATTGATTCACTGGCAAATTGCAGTGCCCATAAGCGAGCCCTTGGCCATTCTTTCGATCCAACTACTTTCATCGAATATTTGCCCTCATTTTCGCCCTTCCAATCAGGGACTTTATTCGGTGATTCATAAATCAAAAAATCTCTTCGACCGTCCAATTGATCGGGCAGATCTTCGAGCCAATTACGAGCAAAAGCTAGACTGCATTGACTAGGCCCGGAAACTCCATTTAGTCCCCATTTTTTCTTCTTCGAATAATTATTAAGATGTGTTATTGCATCTTTGTTACCCTTAGAAAGTAAGAGATAATTCGCTTCAGTTCG
>Ga0115004_10003981_pt1 | contig 11908 bp, 7 predicted proteins | sample ArcticOcean_MG_C_10_FD_88737 | JGI IMG/M metagenome (GOLD analysis project Ga0115004, IMG submission 88737) | Marine microbial communities from western Arctic Ocean - ArcticOcean_MG_CB11_90 | ecosystem: Environmental > Aquatic > Marine > Oceanic | place: Arctic Ocean: Canada Basin | collected...
CGGATCTCAAAAGAAACAAAATCATTCAAAAGTTTTTGTTTAACGCTCACGAATAAAACAACCGCGCGCTGCTGCTGCTGGGATAGATAGAAGGACCGAGCGGACTTGCTACGATTGAGAGTCTTTTAATCGTAGCACAGGTTTAGAACAGGTTTAGGAAATCTTCCTTCTTTTTTCGTTAATTTTGTTGATCTGGATTCCGAAATCGAAAAGTTGGAACTTTAAGGAAACGGAGAGACTTTTGTTGCCCAGTTTTAGAGCGAGAGAACCTATTAAGAAGAAGAAGAAGAAGAAGAAGAAGATATTTCTTAAAGAGAGTAGAGGGAGTAAAAATGGATGGAATCGTAATCGAACTCGGAGATGGAGATTTGAGAGATGGTAAGGACGTCGTCGAGGGCGGTTTGAAAGGTACTGACGAGAACGTAGTTTTGACTACCGCTACAGCGGCGGGCGGCGTCGTCGTCGTCGTTAACGATCGGGAGAACGAGAACGTGAAGAAGAGTTCGATTGAACCAATGATTACTGATAATAACAATTATGATAATGATAATGATAACGACGATAATAACGACGATGATAAAGAATTAGTTAGTCCTCAACAACAAGGAGGAAAACAAAAGAATCAAACGTGGTCGCAAGACGAGGATCAACGTTTGGTCGCCTTAGTCGAACGTTTCGGATCGAAGAAATGGTCGTTCATTGCGCAGATGATGAGCAATAGACATGGGAAACAGTGTCGCGATAGGTTTATTAACCATCTTTCACCGGATATTAAGAAAGGTGATTGGTCCGCCGAGGAAGAGTTGATTTTCGTGGAAGGGCATAAGGCGCTCGGGACAAAATGGGCTTCGTTGGCGCATATTTTACCTGGGAGACCGGAGAACGCGGTGAAGAACCATTGGCATGCGACGAAACGAGCTAAATTTGAACCAAAATGTTTATTAAAACCGTTGTTTATGTATCAAATGAACGTATTGAAAATCGCCGGCTTGGACGTTACGGAAGAAGAATACGCAAAGGCAAAGCTCGTTGCAGAAACTTTTAAACAACAAGATAGTTCTCCCGACGCCGACTTGGGCGGAAAGCAAACCGACGACAACAAAGACGACGAGAAAGATCAAGACGACATGGAAAAAGCGCAGCAAGAATTGAGGGCAAAGATTGAGTTGTTGAAGAAGAAACAAAGCGTAGTTTCGTTTATTACTAACCAGATCACCGCGAATGGCGGCGGACGCTTTTATGGAAAGTTTGACGCCGTAAACTCGCCCGCGAGTGATGCTATTGGCGAGATTATTGTCAACGAACCGACGAAGAAGGCGAGGACGAAGTCGACGATATGGAAACAGCCTTCGCATTGGCAAAATAATGAAGACGTTAACGAAGACGACGACGACATTGACGACGACGTTAATGACGATGACGACGATGATGATGATGTTTCCGAAGACATCGTTATCCGCAATGGAAACATGGCGCCAATAGACGCTATTGCCGCTGCCGCAGAAAATTTAGCAACCGCGGAAGAACAAAACGACAGTAGGCTCAAAAAAATTACGCCAACAACGACGACGACGACTAAAGGTGGTGCCGCCGTTGTTGCTGCTGCTGAAATGAAAGAAACGGGAGTAGTAGAAAACGAAGCTTTTGGTACTTTCCGAAAGATCAAAGGTCTTTTGGGCGGCGATGCTCTAACGCCTATGGTATCAACGTTTCGACAACTACACGAGGTTTTGCCAATCCCACAAAAGAATACCAGGAAACCGAAAGTGCACTTCGAGAAGCCTGACGATATCCCATTAGATAATCAGCAAGCATCGGATGTCAGTTCTCGAGGAAGAGTACGAGTTAAAACGAAACCAAAACTTTTACCTCCTCGCGTGAAGCAAGAGAAAGCTCCCGCTCCCGCTCCCGCTCCAAAACCCATCACACAAAAGACTGCGAAATATAGGCCACAATACTTTCGCGACTCGATGAAGCTTGCAAAGTACGACGTTAACAACAACAAGAATCTTAACATTATCGATACTAAAAACATGAATAATAATAATAGTAATAATAATAAGATGGTAATCTTTAATGAAGAAGCACCGAAGAAGGAAGCTTCGCAGCAGCCGAAGAAGCGCAAAAAAAACAAAGACACTCTCAATAAGCGGCCGAGAAATCCAAACACTTTTGACGGTTATAGCTGGCGTAAATACGGCGAGAAAATCATCAAAGGTGTAGAACATCCACGAGCGTACTATAAGTGCGTAGAAATCAATTGTCCGGCTAGGAAAATCATGGAGGACGGGAACGTGACGTATACCGGTGAACACGCGCACGAACCTCCTGAGTTTACGAATCTTGCGCAAAAGAAACAAAAGCAAAGAGAAACCGAGGGAGCCGCCAAGGTGCTTGGAAATCTCGGCAATGATGATCAACATTATTATTATGATAATGCCAATAATAATGATGATGATGATGATGATGATGCCAATAATAGACGAGAAAAAGATTATGATAATGATCGAGAAGACTCCGGTGGTAATCGAGCGTACGAAAGAGAACTGGATATAATTTTGGCCGCCGCTAACCACGCACAACAAGGTGGAGGAGGGTACGAAGATTATGAAGAAGATGATTATGAAGAAGAAGAAGAAGCGCAGGAGGAAGAAGAAGAAGATGATGATTATGATGAGTTAGATCCGAAAGTGCTCGAGGCAAAAAGAATCGCTTGGATCGAGAAGGAATTCTTCGGTGGAACAAAAACAAAGTTAAGTCCATCTGAAGCTTACGAATATCAACGTCAAAACCAATCAACAAAGGGTCCAAAACGTGGCCTAGCGTCGAAAAAGAACAAGAAGAATATTAACAAAAAGGCCGCCGCCAAAGAATCGAAGTCCGCCGCCGCTGTGAGAAAAATGATGAATGCAAGCAGTAAGTCAAAGGCCGGCAGAATTGGACCAAAATCTAATTATCAAGGTGCGTGCCAATTGTGCGGTTCGCAAAACACGCCGTGCTGGCGAAACGTAGGTTCGTTGAAATTGTGCAACGCTTGCGGTATTCGCCTCTACCGTGAATACGCGAGTGAAAAAGAAGAGGCCAAGACGCTTTTACAATTTGCAAACGTTACAGATATTGATCCAAATGACGTTGACGGGGATGTCGCGGGAAGGTTTAAAACTGATCAGAGCGATATAGAAAAGTTTGCGTTGAGAGAATATCCGGGATTACAACGCGCGATTGATCAGCCCGGGACTTTTGCAGTTAATATCGGTGCATCCGGAAGAGCAGCTTTGGACGCCGTGCATCGTTCGAATACGGATGGCACTCAAGGATATCCCCCGAAAAAACAAATTCGAAAACCAAAAAAAAACACGAATTCTTCTCACCGAGCTGCAGAAAAAGCAATTATACAGGCGGTTACTTTGAAGCAGCGCGTAAACAAGCGAGCGCTCACGTTGGACGAGATCACCGCGGTGAACGAAAAAGATATTTTTCTCGTACAGCATCAACGGCTGGCGTTTGAATCTTCGTATATTCAATCAAACGATGATAAAGCCGGTGGTGATGATGATGATCAGAAGGATAGCTATCACTACTTTCTCCCTATTAAGAAGCGAAAAGCGGTTAAATTGAACGAGAACGGCACGTTTACCGCGATTGATACCATCACTGGAGAAGAAATTCCAAAGTATTTAAACGACATGCAAAGGTTAACTATGAAGAACCCGTTGAGTTTACTCGCTTCGACTATTGATTTAAGACTAGACGAAGATAATACGACGACTATTGAAGAAGAAGATGATGAAGATAATGATGATGATGATGATGATGATGACGGTGGTGAAATGAATGCGACCGAAGGAGGACAACAACGACAACAACAACAACAACAACAAGATGGTAACAATAACAATACTACCACGAATGATTTTACCACTGCTTACGGTGCGGGTTTTACGACGATGACGAATAATAATAATAACAATATTGAAGGCAACAGTTTGCAGGAAATGCAACAAGAAGGGGGTAGTGGTGGTGGTTATAATAAGAAATCAGCTGATAGGATTTTCAAGGCTGGAAATTTGACGGCTGTCAAAAACGGCATCGTCGTCGACGACTTCATCGAAGTTACTGAGTTCCCGTTGGATACGAATCGTTGCATCACCGCCGCTCGATCTCGAAAAAATGGAAACTTCTTATTAGAAGTTGCAGTATTGACAACAAACGCGTCATGCAACGGTCCTATAAACATAAGAGGCCCGGATAAAGTGATTTCTAGAGAAGAACTCAAGGATGGTTTTCAAAAAATTGCCATCAACGCTCGAAAGAAAATTGCAAGTTTAAAAAGCAAACGCCTCGGCGACGGACTAAGCGGCGTTATTAGAGACGCAGCTGAAACAACATCTGCTCGATTTGCAATCTCTTGTCGCGAAAACTCTTGCAAAACGGGCGATTTACAACTCGTCATTTGCTGCGCTTCCGAAAGCTTCAGAGAAGCGATCGATGCGGCTGAATATTGCGCGAATCAAATCAAACGAGATTTCAATTTTTCGTATTCTTCTTCGTTGCCCGCTCAAGAACAACAACAACAACAACAACAACAACAACAACAAGAAGACGATGAAGAAGAATTTGAAGAAGAACTGCGTCATGAAAATCAGTTCGGAATCTTCCTTTAAATATACAAACCGCCGCTCCGAACAAATCTGCTCTCCGAAGAGCGCGCGAGAGTTCATACGAACAAACGCAAAATCTCGTCGCGAAAGCGACGCAATCAAAAACGAAAAAGAAACAACCGAAAAATAAACGCATATATATATATGCATATATATAGGTATATCATAGCTCTCTATTAGCTCATAAAGGCGCGTACCACGGAACAAAGAAATTGTAGTTATTACTCTGCTTAAACTCTGCTTACTTGCTATAAATCTGCCAGCACATTCCCTCACTTCCTTTCACGCTTAAAACCCTTCTTTAACAAATGAACAAAAGCAAATCAATCATCGCTCTAGCGATCATCGCCCAACTCCTATTATTCACGCAAACCTATCAATGCGAAGGTTCGTACCGTGTGCATTCATTTACTTAATCGATTCGATGTTTACTTTCAATCAAACAAAGTCCTGGTCGTTTTTTCCGTAATGCGCATATCCATAAAAGTCGTCTTTTTATATCTAGAAATCAGATATATATATTTTTTTTAAGTTTACGAAGCGTTAGGGATGTCGCGGTGCGATTCAAAGCATTACGCACGATGCAATCGTTGAGACAAAGAGAGATCTTTTGAGACTTGTTCAGTAGTTTGGTGACTACGCATATGCCTCTGCCGAAGACGTTTCGACTCCATTCGCTTTGCGTTTATTTATATCTTGCCAGCACAGAGGCGGCCTTTTAAGATAGAAAAAGAGAAAAGTCCTGTAGACCATATTTGTCGTTCAAAATACTAACGCTCGCGCTTACTTCGTTCGTGTTCTTTTAAATCGTAAAAAACAACAGCGCATGCGATGCTCGTCGAGCATACGAAAGAGGAGATGGTCGCGTATAAAGCGGCTTGGAAACGAGAAAACGCGGTTCCGATGAAGAAGGGCGACCGAACGAGTAAAGGGACTGCGTGTACTTCGAGTACGGCGTGCGAGTCGGATGAATACTGTGGCGATGCAGATTTCATTGCTTCGATTCAGGTGAACGAATGCGTTTCTTGCGACGACGTGGCGTTCTCTTTGTTTACTGCCGCGGACTTCAATGATCTCGTGAGCGGAAAGTGCGGGACAGAATCTTCCGACGACGACGCAGACTTCAGTGGACTGTTGAACGGACTTTTGAACAGTGAAAATGGAGATTCTTTCTTCACTGGAGATTGTGGTCCGTTTGCGACTAAAGCCGATGATAAATGGATTGATGGTATTGATGTTTGCGTCGCTCGAAGCGCTGACGCGTGCTGCGATATTAACGAAGGAGCAGTCGCCGGTCTAGCGATTGGGTTGTTCCTCGCCTTGGTCGCTGCGATTACATGCTGCTGCTGGTGCTGCAAGTGCTGCTGTTTTCGCAGAAAAGAACAACCAACAGTTGTGTACGTGAACGCTCCACAACCACCATCTGCTCCTCAAGAGTTCGCTTCAAAATAATAATAAACAACTTGTCTGAAATTTAATACATACAACGTTGTCGAAGGATTGAGGCTTCTACCCTAATATAATTTATTAATATTAATATAATTGACCATCAAAAATCAACAAAATTGAGCTCGCTATTATTGTTATTCTATATAATTTCGAGCATAATTTCATAATTTCATAATTTCGAGCAACAGCGTTTCTAATCTTTCCCATTCTACATAATAGGCGTCCCGTTTTTCAGTCTTTTCATCGATTTGCTTTTGCAGTTTTTGCGCTTCGCCGACGTCGGAACCGCATTGAATCGTTTTTTCCATGAGTTTATCGATATCTTTGTCTAGAACGGCAACGGCGCGTTCGATTTTATCAATCGTTTTAGGAGCGTTTGCTGCTTCTTTTCTTTTGCGTTCTTTAGAGCGTCTTTCTTCTTCTTCTCGTTCTTTTTCTTCTTCTTCTTCTTCTTTATCGAGATGATGGTTCGTGCATTTATCCTCGTCGTCGACGTACAAATCGGCCGCTGTGATGTTTTTGGACAGTGGCCACAGTTCGACTTCAATTGCACGAGTAGCACCCTCTTCGGCGTCTTCGCCGCCGCAACATCGAATCAACGTCGTTGGTTTCAAGCGCGATGCAAAGCGAGGATTATGCGTGACACAAACGACGCCACCTTTCCAATCACGCAAGGCCGACGTGACCGCGTCGATAGCGTTGATATCTAAGTGGTTAGTCGGTTCGTCCAAGAGCAAACAATCGACTGGCTTCAACATGAATCCAGCAAGCGCGACTCTCGCTTTCTCGCCACCAGATAATTCACCAATAGTTCGATCGATCGCGGCGTCGCCCGTGATTCCTAACGATCCTAAAGCAGCTCTCGCCATTTGATCGGTTATCGTTGCTCTTTTAGAGCCTATGCCCGAACCTACTCTACTCACATCGAGCACGTATTCTAACGCTTTCTTTTCCATTGGGAGTTCTTGCGCTAAATCTTGCGAAAAGTACCCAACTTCGCACTCTTCTGAAACGCTCATGAAACCACTTTTAGGTTTAATGATTTTTGCAAGCGTCTTTAACAAAGTCGATTTCCCTGCTCCGTTCTTTCCGCATATTAAGATTCTGCTCTTGCGTTCTATTTCAAACGTCGCATTTGTAGCAATCGGTTCAATCGCGGACTCATATCCAACGCATAAGTCTTTTGCTGTAATGTACATTCGCGTAGTGTTTGGCGGCTCGGCTAAACGCAACGATATTCCACCTGAAACCTTTTTATTAATTTCACCGGCGTTCTTATCATCATCATCAATCATCGCTTTCGCTTCGTCGCTATTCATCGCCCTCGCTTCCTCGGCATTTCCTTTCGCCTCGCGTAAAGTTTCCAAAGCGACGACGAGTTTTTTCTCTTTGTCTTTCGCTTGTTTCGCTTTAGTCGCTTTCGCTCCGAAGGTATTGATGAACGTTTCTAATTTCTTTGTCTCTCTCGAAGTTCTTTCCACTACTTTCGCGGCTTCCTTCGCCTTTGCAGCTTTTGCGCGCAAATATTGCTCGTACGAACCTGGATATTGCACTAACTTCTGATTCTTCAACTCGATAATTTTCGTACACGCTTTCTTCAAAACCTCTTCGTCGTGCGATACGAGCAAAATCGTACCTTTATAGTTTTTTATCCACCCTTGCAACCATTGCTTCGCGTTTGCGTCTAAATGATTTGTAGGTTCGTCGAGTAACAAGAACCCACCGTTAACCCCAATCTCTGTCGACTCTCCGGCTTCGCTTAATAATAACTTTGCGAGCGATACGCGCATTTGCCACCCGCCGCTTAAACTCGCGCATGATTTCCCCCAAGACTCTCGCTGAAAGCCTAATCCAACTAAGACGTTAGAAATCCTCTTCTCAACGTTATCCCCATCCAGCTTCTCCCATCTTTCCTCTTCTTTGGCAGTTAATCCCTCATCGCTTGCAGTCTTCTTCATCTTAAGATCATTAATTTCGCCCATATCGCTTACGACTTCTTCATATATCGCTCTCAAGCTCCCATTCGTACCGGTTTGCTCTAAACTCCCAACTTTCACGTTTTTAGCGCACAACACATCGCCTTTTTTTTATAATCATATTGTTATTATTAAAAAATGTCAGTCACGGAAGAATACATACAATCAATGCGCGAAAGTCGTCCAGCGGAACGTCATCATCCGCAAAGCCTTAATCAATCAAATCTCAATCCAATCACTTAAAAACACTGATCAAACGCATCCTCTCCCAAAATACATTTAAAACTAAACCGAACGAAAACATCCACGCGCGACAACAAACCTCGATAATTCTCAATCTTCCCCGTGATCACCTTCAGAAGCGTGCTCTTCCCACTCCCATTTGGTCCGATGATCCCACAACACTCGTTCGGTTCAACTCGAACACAGTGCTCGCTAGGTAACAACAAATCATTCACGCCTCTCGATAATCGTAAGTTTGTAATCGTTAGAACCGCGCCCGATGTCTCGCCTCGCGGTATCGATTGCGATTGCGAAGAAGATGTTGTTGTTAACGAGTTTCGTGTTTTTGTATCCATCGTTTTTGTATCCGTTTTCCAAAACAGCCTTAGGATGCTTATTTTCGATCGAGTTCGATCATGATTAGAACCGGTCAGTGCCGTCCGTCTCGCAGTAGCCGTTATCTTTGTCATAGAAGGAGAAGAGTGATTGAGGAGAACATTAAGGGCGCTCGCGTTGTTGAGCGGATTCTCTGTCGCATTTTTTGTTTGTTCTGCTCCAATCCAATTGTCTTTGTTTGTGTGTTCAATACCTAATACGTGTATAGAGCGTTCGATGCGAGATCGATGAACTCGGAGTGTGTTTTCACAAACGCGCGAGCGAAAGAGGAAGTGTGTATGAGAGAGAGAGAGAGAGAGAGAGAGAGAAGTAGTGATTGAGATATGTGTAGGAGTATGCGCCAAGACATTTTTACTGCGCGTACGCCGTGGACTAAAGTTTTTCGTCTAAATCTTTCGCGAGAGCTAGTTTTGCTTCGAGTTCTCTTAATTTCGTGCTGCTCAGTTTATCTTCAATAGTACGTTTACTGCCAGAGCCTAGGACGTCGCAGATGACCAAAACGACTGGTTCGAAACCTCTTCTCTTACGTTCTTCGTTAATTTTCTCGGCGCCTTCTAAGGTTTCCTTTGAAATAACTAACGCGTCGACGTCTTCAGAAGTAGCCGCGATTGGCCAAGAATCGTCGAGTTCTCCGATTCTGCACTCGAGCGTTTCCGGACTAGCCAATTTCACGAATCTTTCGCAAAACTTAACTCTCTTTTCATACGTCTCTAAGTGCTCTCGGAACTTCTTATTCTCTAAAACCTTATCCGACGTAACGCCGACGTCTAATCTCTGCTTACATACCGCAACAGCGGTCGCTAACAACATTCTATGCCCAGCGTGCGCATGGTCAAACGTCCCACCGACGCAAACTCTATCAAACCTACGCGTAAACGAGTGCTGACGATGACCATCGTTCGATCCTCCTATATCCTCTCTCACTTCTCCGTCCCAATACGGAGAATCCTTAAGGACCGGAACGACGTTCTTACACCATAACAACGAAGACTCCAATGAATCATCGTCCGATCCAGATACTACTAAACTCTCATATATCTCTTTAATTACAGGTTTTACGTCCACTTTTTCATACACGCTCGCGATATCCCCAATCGCGCCGGACCCTAAATCGAGCTTAAAATGTACCCTAACCTCCTCGTTCCTCTCGGCCAAGTACGAAATCTTCGCTCGTACACCTTCATCATCAACACGATCGCGATCATCATCACTGCTACTCACGTAACATCTATCACATAAATCGACCGTCACGGATACTATCTCTCGATCACTCTCGAAATCGTCCACTGAAGAGAACTTCGTTGAACACTTTCTGATCTCGTCGTTCATTTCAATTCCAAGATCGATGAAACTTCCAAAAACGTTGACTGAGCGATTACTACACCGTATCTTCTTCTTCCTCCTGTTCTTCTGAGAGAGCTCGTGATTGAGGAAGATGCGTTCGAAGAGAACGACCTCGCGCGAGAGCGGGAATAAAGCTCGCGTGATTAATGGTGTGTTTGGAGATATCAAATCGGATTTCTTTTCTGATGTTGCAACAACAGCGTGGTTCAGTGAAGAAAGAGAGAGAGGACTTTTCGGTGCATAGATTTCGGGTTTCAAACAGGATCTATCTTTACTCCGACGCAGAATCCTTTATTAATATTTCATTATTACTGATGCTCGTTTTTTACTTTGATCGAGTGCGATGTGAGCATGTTTGCATGCATACGTTATTTAAGGCTCTAACACTTGGTGTTCAATTAAAACGCAAACGCAAACGCGATCACTTTTTATTTAACATTGTTTAAGGTGTTCACTTTGTGTAGAATTTAACCTAAAAAAGCAAAAACAAAAATGGTACTCTAAAATCAAACGAGTGAAACTTCGTCAGATATGCCACGCTCTCTCTCTCTCTCGTTTAGTAGTTACGGTAAAGGTGAAGTTGGAAAACGCGCGTGCTCGTTCACTAAACGCGTGTTTGTGGGTTGTATTTAGGGTGTTCACTTTTCATTTAGGGTGTTCACTTTTGAACAGAATTTCCCCTATACTACACCTCTTTTACTCTTTTCTCTACAACACAAAAAATGAGCTCAAAATCATGCGAATTAATTAAGATCGTAACAAACAATCACGAACGCGCCCGTGATCGAAGCAGAAGAAGAAGAAGAACGCAAACGATGCGAACGTCTTCTTCCTCTTCTTCTCGAGAAGCGTTCGATGGAGATAACAACCGTGATCTCGAGCCAGGCGATGCCGAAAAGAGGGTTGATGTGAACAGTAGGGGAAAATCGATATACAGTCAATTAAGCGTTAGCTACGAAGCGAATGAACGAGATGCTACGACAGAGCGATCGAGATTTTGGACAGATCTGTCATCTGCGTGGAGGGTGTTGTTGTTATCCGATGGGTCAGTGACGAGGCATTTGAGTTTGTTGGATTTTGATGAAGGCGAAGCGGTGAAGGGGGATTTTTCGACGCGAACGCGAGCGAACGACGATCGAGCGCAGAAGACCGAAGTGGAGGTAATATCGATGAAACGGTGCGAGCGTGGGTGCGGGGAACCTGAGGACGTGGTGAAGATTAGAGGGCCTTTGGTTGAACGCGAGGTGTTTTTGTATAAGAGAGAAGTCTTATTAGTCGGCGGCGGTAGTACTAGTGATGAAGAAGTAGATGATAGTGATAGCGATGAAGACAGAATTAAAATAGCAATGGATGAAGAAAATAGAAAGAAGAAAGTAGTGCCGTTAGTATACGCGTGCTCGTGGTGGAACGCCGCAGCCGCCGATAGGTTCATGAAGAACCGCGAAGAGACGATGTGGTCGAATTTAAGGACCCAAAACGTCGAGCTCTATAGAGAAGTGAGGAGAGTATATCTCGGGAAGAATAAGGAGTTGGCGAAAAAATTCGGGTGCGAAGATCCAGAGAATGCAGAGATTTGGGGGAGACATTATATTTTTTGGAGCGGCGGCGAACCGATTACGGTTGTCTACGAAGCGTTTTCGCCAAAGATTAAGTTGAGGTAAATATAGCACAGACAACTTTAAAGACAACTTTAAGACAATTTGAACCACGTATATATACTACGTTTTACTCAACAAATGTTTCCTCTTTCCATTCAATGAGCTCCCCGAAATTCGCGCAGTTTACGAATTCATCCGAATGAAATAAACCTAAATCACCGATAGTTCCATGCTTCAACGCAGGAACTTGCTTCAAACGAAC
>Ga0115004_10003982_pt1 | contig 11906 bp, 17 predicted proteins | sample ArcticOcean_MG_C_10_FD_88737 | JGI IMG/M metagenome (GOLD analysis project Ga0115004, IMG submission 88737) | Marine microbial communities from western Arctic Ocean - ArcticOcean_MG_CB11_90 | ecosystem: Environmental > Aquatic > Marine > Oceanic | place: Arctic Ocean: Canada Basin | collected...
AACGGAGGAAGCCTTGGCGCCTTTGCTAACTACAATACCTTTTCAGTTACTTTCTTATCATATTGCAGTAATGTTAAATAAGAATGTAGATCAACCTAGAAACCTAGCGAAATCTGTTACGGTGGAGTAGTCTAAAAGGTAAGTTTTGTTTTGTCGTTTTTTATTGATGTAATTGTTAAATTTTCTAACATTTACACCATTAATATCCAAATCATTCTTACCCTTTATTATCTTGTATATATCATTACTCACTAATTCTCCTTTATCTTTTACAATATTCAATTTGAAGTTAATTTTGATATTGTGAGTATTTGATTTTTTATCCCATTCTACACCAATCTTATCTATGTAATCATTTAAAAATTTCCGTTTATCCTCAAATTTTGTATAATTACATATTTTATTAAAATGTGATTTAAAACTATCGAACCAATCTTCCCATACATTATTATTCAACCACAATTCATTTTGTATTTCTAATTGACTGATTTCGTTTTCAATTTTTTCTATTTCCTTTTCAACACTTAATCTGATGTTTTCAAACATTTGGTCACTTATTTTAAGTGTAATGTTTTTAATGGTATTTTCTTCTAATTTCTTATGGATAGTGTTAATTTTAACCTTTCTTCTTTTAATCTTAATTAGGTTTTCTTTAATCTTCTTTTTAATAGACTCCCCATTGAATTCTTTAGGTAAATTCTTCTTTCTAAATTCTTCTTTAACTAATTCACTATTCTTAAAAACATTTAAAATATTAACCCAAATAAATTCTTCTAAACCAAATCTATTAATTGATCTATTATTTTTACATTTTTCAATTCTACTATCTCTATAACTGTTTTCATTAGTAACACATCTGTAGACATTAATATTCATTTTAGGTTGAACCTTACCTCTCATTAAAGTATCACATCCATAATATAATATGTCTTTAAGTAAGAAATTATGTTTGTTATTAGTTGAATTAGGTCTTCTTCGTCTCTTTTCTAATAATTTCTGAACATAGTCAAATTTATCTTTTTCAATAATACTAACACATTCAAATTTATGTTTATGAATCAATCCTTTCTCTCTACAATATTCTTTGGATTTCCCTTTCAATCCCTTTACTTCATAATCTTTATAACCAATATAAAAGGTATTTGTAAGTATGTTTCTAATTTGAGTAGTTACCCAAATCGAATTCCCTCTTTGTGTTTTAACTCCAATCTTTTCTAATCTTTCACTAATTTTTTGAGTTGATAATCCGTTTGAATACCATTGAAATATTTTCTTCACCCATTTACTTCTATACTCATCTTCAATTAATCTTCCCTCATCATCAGTTTTGAATCCAATTGGAACACTACCTCCCCACCATTTTCCATTATTAAGATTAATCCTTTTACCCATTAATCCTTTTTCAAATCTTTGATGGTTTTCAAATTCATTTACTAAAGACAATACACCAAATAATAACTTATCCATTTTATTGTCAAAGTTGTATTTCTGGTTATTTAAATATAAATCAATACCATTTTTATAAATGATACTTTTTAGAAGATTAGATGTATCATCATTTCTACTTAACCTACTTAAATCATAAACCCAAACATTTTTTACTAATCTCTTTTTCCAACTATCAATTAGAATATTTAGTAATTTTCTTTTAACTACTTCTCCAATTTCATCATCATCTAAAAAATCATCTCCACTTTTCCCTTCTTCTCTCCAAACTATGATAAATTTAAACTTATTAGGATGATTTTTAGTCACATATTCAATACCTAATTCTCTTTGATTGTCCAATGAAGTATTTTCTATTTGATCTTTTGTGGATACTCTACAATAAACATTAAAGGAATTAACTAAAATTTCAGTAGTTACCTTTTCTTCAAACTCTTTAATATTTCTAACCTCAATAATTTCCATACCCTAATATATGATTTATCTATATCTAAACTTAAATGTAATAATACATTTGGATAGAGTATTAACTTTCAGTTGGTTTCCTTAAATCTTCTAAATAATTTTATAACCTAACATTAAAAAAACAAAAGATGAGTGAACAAACAAAAGAAGAATTACAAAGATTTACAACATTAGTAAACCCAACTATTTTATCTCATATTAAACTGATTAGTTATTTTACAAATCAAAAATTATATGAGGTAATTAATAGTAGTTTAGAAGAATATATTTCAAAATTTGAAATAAAAAATAAAACATCAATTTCTTCAATTATTGACTTTCAACACAACTTCTCTAAAGATTCAATTAAGGATAATCTACCAAAAGAAGATAAAGTCAATTCTAAGGAGAAAGATAAATAGAGACTAAGTATTAATCCATTTTAGTTATTAAAGAACACACTTATTTGTGTTCTTTTTTTACTTATTCAAGAATCTTAAAATTATTACTCCACAACATTATAAAGTATTACATTTTTTAACGTTTTTAATGTGATTTTATACATTATCTCTCTTTAATCACATAATTGTATGATTACATGTTTTTAATGTGTTTAAATCAAGTATTTTAAAAGGAAAAGGATGTTCAGTTTTTAACTAAATACCCCAAATCTTATAGAAATTATTATTTAAGATTGATTTATATCAGAATCAATTTCTAAATTAAAAAAACCATCAAAATCTTCTTCTAACAATCTAATCCATTTATATAAATCATTTACCTCATCAGATTTAACTTTTTCTATCTTTTTCCCATATTTTATCCATTCTCTAATAAGTTTTGTTCCGACTATTTGACAAACTTTATCCATCTTTTTTTCTCCTACTGAATTACAGTCTTTCCGACCATCAAATTCAACTCCAAACATTGTAAAACTCATTTTACTAAATAATTTTCCATTTGTTGTTCTACTAAGTCTTTCTTAAACTTTACATTTTTTCCAACCTTATAGTAAGGTAGTTGATTTGATTTCATCATTGTTTCAATTTTACCCATTGAGAATCCTAAATAATCTTTGAGTTCTGACTTTGACATCCAATTTGTTTCTAAATTCATACTATTATTTTTTATTAAATATTATTATATACTTATACATATTGAGATCTAATTCAGAAGTCATATATTTTTTGTGGTTCCACAAAATTTCTTTCATATCTTTATGTTGGACCATTAGAATCAAATTTCATTACATACTTAGGGTTTCACTTACAACCAAACCCCAATCCTTACCATAAATATATGACCCCCATTCAACCACTCCACATTATCCTACACACCTCTTTTATTCAATTTAGGGTATAAAAAAAGGATTAACCTTTACGATTAACCCTGATTATAAATTATTTATAATGTGATTTTACCCTCTCAAATTCTTCGTATTCTTATTGTTCTTGTAGTTTTGATAAGTGTTTATAGTATTAATTAAGTTTCCTACTTTCATGGTAGAATCTATTTCACTAAGTTGATTTGTAAGTTGTTGGTTAGATTGTTCAGTTACATAACTAAGTTCTTGAATTGAATTAGATATCTTATTACCCATTCTTCTTACTTCATCCATTAGATCTTTTAATCCATCTCCGATATTTGTAAGTTTTTGTGATACATCCTTTTCATGTTTTGAATCAAACATGTTTAAAGTGTCAAACATTTCATGGATTTCATAAAATGTAATCATATCGTCTTCCACTAAAGATACAATCATGTTTAATGAGTTAAATAGAATAAGATTATAAGTATGAATTTCATCTTTTAATATTTCAACATATTCATTTAATACTTCTTGATTAGGTGTGTCTTTAATTAAATTGAATATGGTTTGTATATTTTTTTCTTTTGTTTTTAGATAACCTGAAATCTTTACGAATTGTTAAACGTAAGTTCTATCTACTTCAACTATACTCTTTTGATGTTTCTTAAGTAATAAGTTAAAGTCATTACCTTCTATTACATCCACTTCACCATTACCATCTTTATCTAATTCACTTAATACATTGGTTTGTGATTGTTTTAAATTATTTAGTTTATTTAATTCTACTTTTAGATAATCAATTCCAGTTTTAAGAGATGGATTTCGACGAATCAAAACAAATTTTTTATTTAAATCCTTTAACAAATCAAGGTCAGAAATTACCGATTCATTATTTAAAAATTGGGAATTAACTTCAATCATTCGTTTTTGTTCATTTAACTTGATTTCTATTTTATTTAAATCTAACTTTTTCCCTTGTGTTTTTTTTATGTCATTGATTAATATTTTACAATCATCGTGTTCTTTAATTAATTCTAATTTTAAACTCTTTATTTTTTGAAGTTCTTGTTTTATATTTTTATCAAGATCTATTATGTATTCTTTGTATATTTTACAAATATGATTTTGCAAATCAATATTTCTTATGATAGAGTCTAGTTCTTTATATATTTTATGACCACTCATATCCATTAATGGATTTCCACTAAAATCATTATTATCACCCTCATGACTAAGTTTGTAATAAGGATATTCAACTCCCAGTGTTTTTTTGTAATTTAATTTTAGATTATTATAATTTGAATAATCTACTTTTAGATAATCAAGTCCAATTTTTAAGGATGGATTTCTATTAATCAAAACAAACCTTTTGTAGAAAAAGACTCTGTTTTTTTCAAGACTAAAAATAAAGTCTTCGTCTTTTGGATGAACTAAGGTAAAGACACTCCCTCCTTTCAGTTCTATATCATCACCACCTACTTTACTCTTTAAAAAATTTCTCCCCAAAAATCCCTTTGTTGTTTTTATAGTTTCTTCCCAATTTCTAATAAACTTTTCATGTTTATATTTTTTATAGAACTGTAATAATACAGTACTTATGTCATATTTTTCCATAATAGTATAAATTAGATTTATAGTGACAATATACAATTTATACCCTAAGTACACAAAGTGATAAGTTTATATTTTTTGTATACCCATTTTATCTTGGATATAAGTATATACTCATCGACACAAAAAAAGTAAGTTCTAACTAAACATCACTACCCACATTTATCTACCATATACGTCGTCGATGGATACCAACGATTATGGGTATAATTACGTATTATATACATTATATCGTATAAGTCATATGTTATATCGTATGGTCATATATCATCGTTTAGATACATTATTATACTGAAAAGAATAATACTATATATCGATACTCAATATTCATCACTTAGTTATCGAAATATTTTTCTACCCCACATACATAATTACACACATATCATTATCCATTCCACACACCCATATTTAGTTGGTCATATACTAGGAAAAAGTATTAGTAAGAATATTATGTCTATTCCATACTCCTTCCTCATAATCCTTATTTAATAACCAGTCCCCAAATACACTATTAAAGAATATCCAATCTGAATTATTAGAATATTCATTTCTAAATCCTTCATCTTCCCAATCTCCACCTAAACAACCACCACACCAAATTTCATATCCCTTTTGTAATGATTGTTTTTGTTTTAATGTGTAATTACTTAAATCTACTTTTTCTACTGTGTTTACTTTGTTCATTGTTTTCATATTTGTTGTTTTTATTTATTTATGTTATTAATAGTTTTAATTATATCAATTTCATCATCCATAAGACCATATCTATTACCCCAATTATATTCACTCATAAAGTCATATAATTCCTCAGAATCTCCAATATCACTTTCATTCAAATTAGTTTCCTTTAGTATTAAGTCAGTTAATAACCCACTAAATTCATCTTCCATACCTTGAATTCTACTATTACAGTAACTGATATATTCATCCATTACTTTTCAATTTTATCTACACTAATTCCATTAAATAGTTTTGATTGTTTGTTTTTAATTGTTTCCATTGTTTTTATTTAGTTATTATTTTAATTAATTCATTCTCATTGTAAGGAATTAAACATTTATCCATTACATCTTTTATCTTATTTATTTTGGGTAGTTTATCTCCAAATAGGATATATAATTTAGTTTCTAAATTGAATTCTGTTTTTGTTGTTTCCATTGTTTTTGTTTTTGTGTTTTCCATTGTTTTTGTTTTTAATTGTTTATTGTTTTTGTTTGTTTTTTAATTATACTCTAATATAAGATTTGTCTATATCTAAACTGAAACACAAAACATTCTTTGGATAGAGTTATAGGATAAAAAAAACCCCACTAATTAAAGTGAGGTTTAGATTATTTAAATTTTACTAATACTAATAATAACTCAACACATTTCTAACTCCACTACCATACCATTGATTACCATTTTTAGACTTTATATTTCTTTGATTTAACCTATCACTGATTTTAAAATATGAATAACCTCTTTTCCTCAAATTCTTCATATACTTAATCACTTTTAATTCATCAACATTGTCAATTAACTTAACCCCATCTTTAGTTTTACCAAATATTAAATTACCATAAACTAAATTCTTTGATTTTTTATATTGTTTCACTTCACTAATCCTATTTCTCAACATTTCAACTTCAAACTGATTTATTGATGACAAAATATTAATTATTAAACTACCCACATTTGAATCATTATTGATTCCCTCTTTTATAGTATGGAATTCAATATTTTTCTTCTTCATTGAATCTATGAATTCAACTACATCACTCATTTTTCTACCTATCCTACTTAAATCATTAACTATTACTCCATCTATATCTTTATTACTTATAATATCTATCAGTTTTAAATAATCTTTCCTTTTGGATTTACTCATTCCACTAATACCATCATCACTTAAAATATCAATTAACTCATATTCATTTAACTTACAATATGATTTGATTTTACTGATTTGATTAGGTATTGAATTACCTTTTTCTTTTTGTACCAATGATGATACTCTTACATAACCTATTACTTTTTTCATCTTTTTAAATTTTTATCTTCTACAATTTCTCTATCCTTTAATACCTCCACAATCTCACTTAATGAATTACTGATTTTAGGAATGTATTGTATTAATGTTTCATATAAAATTTTATCATACTGTGTCATAGAATTGATATTAGTTAGACATTTACCTTAATAATTGTCTAAATGTATAAACCCAAATTTGAGTAACCACATTAGATATTATATGTCTATTGAATATTCTACAATAGATTATGATAGATAAAAAAACAATCCCCACTATTACCGTGAGGATTGAACAAACAACAATTACATACTTCTGTTTATGTAATACTATTTTTATCTTCTACCCATAAAGGTTGAATCAGTCCATTTCCAATAAAAATGGTTAAAAAATTCTTTACAACCTTCTTTGGTCATTCTTAATCTCTTTGATGTATGATGTATTGATCCACTACTCCCTAAAAAATGTTTGGTATGAAATAATCTTTGTTTTTGATTATTCCAATAACAACTATTCCCCCATTTATCAAACATTAAAAATTTATCACCATAGTTTTCTTCCATTAATAATCTTCCTTTTGAATCATAGTGATATTCTTTATAATCTTTTAATACTACTTCAACTTTTTCATTATTCAACACCCAATTATTTTCTACATAATATCTAATCACTCCCTTTTCTTTATCAAATTTCTTTCTATTTTCTCCATAATTAGTTCCATCTTTAAGTTCACCTACATAATAAGATTTAGGATCATCTTCACTCCAAAGGTAATTTTTAATGACAATTTTCTTATCCTTTACTTCTTCCATACCCCAACTGTCAATTGGATAATTATCTTTTAGAAAATTCATCCCATTTTCATCAATTATTAATAATCTTTCTATACCCTTTACTAATTTTGTAACCCTATAATATTTAATTTTTGGTTTTTTAATCTGTGATTTTCTTTCTATAGTTTGTAAAGAATTCATTTCTTCCCAATACTTACTATCCATTCTTTCACCATATACTTTTTTATACATCTCTAATTGTTTTTTTGTTTAAATCATTTAATACTCTAATTCCTATTGTTTCCTCATATTCTTCAATATTTGAAACACATTCTATTATCTCTGATTTACTGAAATAATCCAATAACTCAGTAATTGTTAGTTTTAAATCCATATTGTTTTAGTTTTATATTCTTTTTAATAATTCATTTTTACATTCTTTATACCATTGATTAATCATAAATGGATTTAAACTTCTATCACTAACAGTTGAATATAGAGATAAACCATTTTCATTAAAATCCTTTCTATCTATTTCTAATACCTCCAAAATTTTTTCATTATGACTATAAGATTTATTCCAATGAACATCTACATAATAGTTTTCAATTGAACAACATTTATCAACTTCTAAAACTTCTAAGATTAAAAGTTTTCTAAAATCTTCATCTCTATGAGTTCTTTTATCTAGATCTCTTTTCATTTTTTTCAACCAATGTTGTTTTTGAAATTTCACCAATCCCCTATTGATATTTTTGTTGTAATTAATTTTTGTTTTTGTTGTTTCCATTGTTTTTGTTTTTGTGTTTTTCATTATTTCTGTTGTTTTAGTTATTATACTCTAATATAAGATTTGTCTATATCTAAACTGAATTTGAATTATACTTTTGGATAGAATTATATTCCTTATCAATTTTGGTAAGTGTTTTATTAAACTTTACTGTTTTATTTCCATCTTCACTGATTTTGTAACCATAAATGAATTTATAGTCAAACCATTTAATTACTAAATCCTCATAATAATCTTCTAACTGATTTATATTAATTAAACCATTGTTAAAAAATATTTTTAACTGTTTCCAATTTTGTTTTGTTGTTTTTGTGTTTTCCATTTTGTTTATAGTTTTTGTTTGTTTTTTAATTATACCTCAATATAAGAATACTCTATATCTAAACTTAAATAACTATCTTTGTTTGGATAGAAAATAATATTATGGAACAGTTTGATTGGAAGAGTGTAGGTGGTAGAGAAATTTATGATACACTTCCCACTAAATTAAAAGAAGAAATGAAGTTGTATTGGAGAACAAAAACCCAAATCAAACAACTTAATAAGAAAAAGGATAAACTAAATTATCAAATAAAGGATATTATTGAAGAATTAAAACAACTAAGAAAACAACAAACCAAATCACTACCTAATATTAGATATGTAAATAAAAACTTCATACCTACTATCTCATTTTCAGTTGACAAAAGAAGTAATACTCTTCTTTGTGTTATTAAAATAAAAGGTACTTCCAAATCATTCTATTTAGGTAAAGAAGATAAAATCAAAAAAGAAATAATGGATAAATTAAATGAAGATTGGTCAGATTATTCTATCAATAAATTAAAGTTTAGTTTAAGAAATATTATTGAAACTGTTATAATGGATTTTATCGATGTTACTAACATATCTTCATTGTGGGATAAGTCAGATTTGAATTTTGAAAATGTATTAGATAAATTTAAATCTAAAGTATCAGTATAAAGATATAATAGTGATTTTGGGTAACCAAAGAAGTATTGATTAGTTATTTTTCATTTTCATAATAAACTAATTATTTTTTATATTATGAAAAAAGTTGATTTTTATGAAATACGATATTTTTCCAGTATTTCAAAAACACGAAGTTTTATATCTTCATCATATCTAATTATTTCAAAATTTATTTTATTTTTTTTACAAAAATCATATTTTATTTTATCTCTTTTTTGAGTAGATTTTAATCCTTTACTACCTCCAAAAAAATCAACAGAATCATAATGTTGTTTACCATTATATTCTATAATTAAATTTAGTTTAGGTAGAAAAAAATCACATCTTAATTTTCTTTTATCTCTCATTCCATTAAAACTATACTGTTCTATGAAATTAATTTTATTCTTTTTTAATAATTTAAATATCTTATTTTCTCCTTTTGATACTGAATAACCACAATGTCGACAACCATGACCCTTTAAAAAATTTGACCCGTTACTAGTCCAGTAATGATCATGTGTTTTACAATAAACTTTAAAAGACTGAAAACTTTCATAATGTTCTGGTTTTACATCATATTTATCTTCCCAAATATCCTTTAATTTCTCAATAAATTCAGGATATTCTATTCTTTGAGAATCAGATATTTTTTCTAAACCACATTCATAACACCCAGACCCCTCCATTAGTTGACGAGGTGTTGAAATAAACTCCCCATGTTTAGTACAAATCACATTTACCTTTGCAGTGTTGTTTATATACTTTTTAATTTTTGAAAAGTCGTATAAATCTCCCCAAACATCCACACACCTTTCAATAAAGACCTTAAGTGTTAATTTATTATGATGGTTATCACTTCTAAATTTGTGACCACACATTTCACACCCAAAACCTCTTGAGTGACTAACAAGTGATTGAAAAAAAACACCGTGTGATGAACAAATGATTTTTACTTTCTTTTTTGAGTTAATATATTCAACGTTGTCATAATTATACTTGTCACCATGATGAATTCTTGACTTTACAATAAAATAATCTAATCCTTTTAATCTAGATTTTTTGGACCTATCATAACCACACTCCTTACAACCCTTACCATTAAAATGATTATTTGGAGAGATTTTAAATTCCCCATGTTTTTTACATATGACAATTAATTTGTTTCTACTAAAAGTGTATTTAGATTTAGAATAATCATATTTATTACTATGAACCTCCTTTGACTTACGAATAAATTCCTCATTTGTAATTTTTTTTCTGGTTTTCCAAACTTTATCCACACCACATTTTGGACATCCAACCCCTTTGAAAAGAGGACCTGGAGTAGTTTCATACCAAAACGTTGAGATATGATTTCTACAACCAATTAATATTTTTATTTTTGTGTTGACGTACCGAATTTTTGATAAATCAAAAGAATTACCGTGAATGGATCTTATTCTACTAATTACCTCTGATTGTGAAAGTTTTGTTCCCATATATTATATTAATTCGAAGATATATTTTCGATAAATTTATTTTGATTTATTTACCCCTAATCCAGTAGGAACTAAAGTTGTTCTAATATATTATAAATTACTTATAAAATCCCAACTATTAATTTCAGTTTTTCCAATGTGTTTAGACATATAATAACTAAACCCTAAACTACTATCATACTTCTCAATATCACTAAGTCCAATATTTTTCCAATACTGTATTAATCTATATTTGAAATCATATTCCTTTAAATCAGATTTAACTACTAAATGATGGTGTATTTTATTAAAACTACCATCATACTCATTTACATACACACCATCAATACCTTTATCATACTTAGATAAATTATTAAATAAATTTTTAATTTTTCTCCTACCTATTTTCTCATTTCTAATATTATCTCTATAACTCAATCCAACTATATAATCCCATTTTTTATAATTACCTATAAAATTTCCTAATTCACTTCTATACCTATTACTTACCTTATTATTTATATAATTCATATTATTTAATTTTTATTTTAAAACATAGAAATATTTAAAGATGTACTTTGTGTAAATCCTCCCAATTCCTAAACATACTCCAATATAACTCAACTCTATATCTAAACTCTTACTAAAAAAAAGAAAGGATAGAACTGAATTTTGTGTAATAATGTGTTTTACTAATAATAAATATGTGATAAAATATCAAAAGTGATTTTTGTAGAATTAAATATTATAATCACTTAAAATTATTTGTGGTATGAGTATATGGATTTATGGAGAAAGTGTTTTAAATATTGATTTAGAAACATTGATATACATTTATATCATCAACTTCAGTTTCATAATTTCGGTTTATTCTTTGTTCTCTAACCTTTCCTTTTTTATAAATGGAGTAGATGTAGTTATTTTTTAAAATGGAATCAGTTCTAATTGATCTAAACCCTTTCTCGTATAATATATAACTAATTCTCCTGTAACCATAACCCTCAATTTCTTTCAATCTCTTAACTTCCTCATATAATTTTTGTTGATAATCTGTATAGTGTGAAGTTTTGGTAAGATTTGATGTTTTTATAGAAATGGTGAAATCTAAGAT
>Ga0115004_10003988_pt1 | contig 11899 bp, 10 predicted proteins | sample ArcticOcean_MG_C_10_FD_88737 | JGI IMG/M metagenome (GOLD analysis project Ga0115004, IMG submission 88737) | Marine microbial communities from western Arctic Ocean - ArcticOcean_MG_CB11_90 | ecosystem: Environmental > Aquatic > Marine > Oceanic | place: Arctic Ocean: Canada Basin | collected...
CTTATATTGCCACTTATATTGCCACTTAGCACGATGAAAATAATTATATGCAAGCTCAACCTCTATTCTATATCTACTTTACTATTGGGCTGCTGGCAGTCTCTAGCGGCTTTGCTTTTTACGAGCGTCAATACCCCATCATCGAGCCAACCAAGCCAGATACAGCCACCTTACGCACCACCAGTTCAGGCAATGTTATTGGCTATATTGGAGACGGCGGCGCCTACACTTGGAAAGGCATACCCTACGCACAGGCACCCCAAGGGCTGTTGCGCTGGCGGGCACCTGTGCCAGCACAACCGTCGCGCACCCGCAGTATTATTGAAGCGTTAGCCACAGGTCCAGCATGTCCGCAATTTGCATCATTACTCAGTGGCCAGGCAGATGCTGTTGAAGGCAGTATTACCGGGGTTGAGGATTGTCTTTACCTCAACATTTATGCCCCGCCCAACGCCGAGAACTTGCCAGTGATGTATTGGATACATGGCGGCGGCAACTCCATTGGTCAAGGTAGCAGCTACAACGGCTCAAATTTAGCCATGCAGCGCGATGTGATAGTAGTCACCATAAACTACCGACTTGGCGTGTTCGGCTGGTTCACCCACCCAGCTTTGCGTACGGGCAACCCAGAAGACGACTCAGGAAACTATGGCACCTTGGATGCTATTCAAGGCCTCAAATGGGTGCGCGAAAACATTTCCCAATTTGGCGGCAACCCTAATAATGTAACGGTTTTCGGCGAGTCCGCTGGCGGCAGAGATACCCTAGCGATGATGGCATCACCCTTAGCCAAAGGCCTATTTCATAGGGCCATCGTCCAAAGTGGCAGTTACAGCAGCAACAAAGTCGCGGTGGGGCAAAATTACGTCAGCGACGGTGGGCACCCGTTTAGCGCCAAAGAAATTATCAGCAAGCTACTGGTTGCAGACGGCACTGTAGACTCTTTGGAGGCCGCCAAAAGCCTACAAGCCGATATGAGCCGATCGTATACACAGCAATATTTGCACAACAAATCTGTGGATGAAATTTTTCAACTATTCGATTCTCGTGGTTTTGGCATGATCAACTTTCCCGACAATTTTGCCGACGGCTCAGTGCTCCCAGACCTGAGTGTGGAAGAGTTGTTTTCAAACCTAGATAACCACAATGCGGTACCTATAATACTTGGCACTAACAGAGACGAACCCTCGCTATTTATGGCCTCAGACCCCCGTCACATTGAAAAATTTTTGGGCTTTCTACCCCGCCTCAAAGATAAAGACGTCTACAAGCGCGCAGTCAAATATGGTGCATTAACTTGGAAAGCCCAGGGCGTGGACAATTTGGCTGAATATATGACTAAGGCCGGCAACCAAAATGTTTATGCCTACCGCTTCGATTGGGACGAAGAACCGTCGCAATTGGGTTTCGATTTAAGCACCGCTTTGGGCGCAGCCCATGGACTGGAAATTGCCTTTGCGTTTAACGACTTTGAAGGCGGTTTTGGAATCGACTACATTTATCCCCATGATGACAACCAAGCTGCGTTGGCCAATAGCATGGGATCCTATTGGAGCGAATTCGCCCTAAACGGCAACCCTATGCAAGGTCAAGACGGCAAGCAACCTATGTGGGTCAGTTGGAGCATGGGCGACATGTACAGTTTGGTGCTAGACACTCCCGAAGATCAGGGCATTTTCATGAACAAAGAAATTGTTAGTTTAGCGAGTGTCAAAGAAGCACTGACCGCCGACACCTCTATACATGATGAGACAGAGCGCTGTCGATTGTACGTACGCAACTTTAGAAATGAGGCCTTCAGCAGCGCAGAGTACAACGCGCTGGGTAATGGCGTTTGCGCAGAAATTGACCCCAACACTATTTCTAGATTTTAGGCTTTACAGCAGTATGTTGCCAAATAAACCACAAAAGCTGTAGCGATATTGACTCGCGCAGAAAAATAGACAGCGCACTTAGTTTTACGCAGCGTTTTGCTCAACGATACATTTAGCCTTGGGCCGATTGAGGGGAACAAGCTCTCTGCCGCCACAGCCTTGTGCATCGGACTGAGCATCACTTAACCCCAAGTCACAAATAGAAATGGGAACCCCACTGGCCCCGCACCAGTCTTAGGCCTCAACCGGCGCCGCGCCATCACCCATCATTAAGGTTTCTTGACCAGGCCGAGGATCGTTTGGAATAAACTGAGAAGCAATGAGCGACAACACAGCAAACGCAGCTCCACAGTAAAATACTAATTCCGGTGCCGTAATCCATACCACGCCTAAAGCGGCGGGTATAACTACTGCGGCTATGTGACTGATAGTGAAAGACACCCCTGCGGTGCTGGCCATATCTTTAGGGTCAGCAATTTTCTGGAAGTAAGTACTAATGGCAATGGCCATGGCGAAGAACATGTGGTCTATGACATAAAGCGCTGCGGCCAAGGTTGCATTGTCTACCAAACCATAAGCAATAAAGACAAAGATCAGACCAATGTACTCGGCAGTGAGTGCGCGGCGCTCACCAAAATGATGAATTAACTTGCCAATACGCTCCGCAAAAAACCAGTTAAAAGCGTAGTTGATAAGAAATAACACGGTCACTTCAGAAGCACTATAGCCAAATTTCTCCACCATCAAAAATGCGGCAAAAACGACAAATATCTGCCTACGCGCGCCAGACAAAAAAGTCAGCACATAATAAAGCCAATAGCGCTTACGCAAGATCAAGGTTTTATGCTGTACAGTTTTTGACGGAAAGTGCGGAAAATTCAGCCACATGACCACAGCCAATATCATGCAAACACCGCCAGCTAGGGCGAAGTTCCAAATATAATCTAACTGAAAAATCTCTAGGCACAACCACAATATAGAATACACCACCAAGGATGTAATAGAACCCACTGCGATCAACCTACCCAATACTTGGGGGGCCTCTTGTTTGCTCAACCACTGTAAACTCAAAGATTGCTTCACCGCTTCGAAGTAATGAAAACCAATGCTCATTACCACAGTGGTGAAGTACAGACCATATTCACTGGGGAAAAATCCTGCTGCTGCAACACCTGCACCCAGTAAAGCCAAAGACAATACAGCAAAAGTTTGTTCTTTAAGGATAAGTAAAACGAAGATAACCGTGAACGATAAAAAACCCGGCACCTCGCGTAGGCTTTGCAAAATACCAATTTCCACACCGGTGAATGCTGCACGTTCAACGACAAAGTTATTCAGCAGCGCCGACCAAGCGTTAAAGGCTATGGGCATAGCCACGGACATCAAGATCAGCAGCGTAATGGGCGAACGCCAAGTAGATTGCTTCATCAATTTTTACCTTCTAAAGAGGGACATAATCTAACATGCCAGAGGCCCAATTTGCTCGTTGCCCAAGCCACTGGTAAAGCCACCCTCAACGCTTCTCAACCAGTTTAAAGACAAAACTACCATGGGCCAATAATTGGTCTTCCTGGTCAATCACTTGGGTTGTAAAGGTCATTACCCGACGGCTTTGACTGGCCACTTGGGCAGTTGCACGAATACGTGCACCTTCGGCACTGCCGCGCACGTAGGTGACATTGCCACTGGTAGTTAGCCCCAGAACATCCAGGGAGGCACAGGCATACGCACAGGCAGAATCCATCAAAGCGTACGCAACACTGCCATGGGTAAACCCTGCTGCGTTGACCCAAGCACTTGATACCACCATGGCTAATTCACAAGCGCCTTCATGAACGCCGAGCACCTCAATACCAAAGTTTGCATGTATTTCTTTGTCACCCTGAATGAGCTCATCTAATAGGGGGGCTTGCATATCCATAACTGCTATCGATCCCAACTGCTAAAACTAGAATGCAGCTAAGGTATGCCATTCTCAATAATTATGCAGCAGCTAGTGGGCTGCCAAACCGCTTGGCCTTAATTGACCATTCAGACACGCAATTGTTCTCAAGTAGTTTACTCACTTAGACCTCATTAAGTCCGCGGAGCTACGGTCAGCATTATCAACGACTCTATACTCGGCGCCTGGCTTGGCCTTGAATACATTGGTCGTGCCTGACTGAAGCTTCACAACTTGGTCGCCGTTGTCTAAGAATAATGTGGTTACTGTATTAGATGATGTCATTAGCTATAAGCTCCTGTTATGAGGCGTATTAAAAAAATTTTTATTGTGTGTTCTTTGATCATTTCTTTGATCACTTCAATTTTTCGGGGACTAGAATTTCCACTTCTTGATTTGAATTCCAAGAGCAACAGTTGTCCTTCAGGAATCTCAAAAAATTCCCACCAGGACTTGTTGCAGTGCCCTTGGGTCATTCCCCTACTAATTTCTGTGTTTATTTTTCGATTCATTGTTCTAATTCTTTCTATTTTTTTAATTCTTTCTGTTTTTCTAATTTTCTGTTTTTCTAATTTTCTAATTTTTCTAATTCTTCTAATTCTTCTAATTCTTCTTTAACTTTTGTTCGTTTTAAAATTTCTAGTTAACTCACTAGTTTTTCTTTTATCGTTTTGCGCAAATTAAAGGGGCTTTGCAGCGATTCAATCAGCATTAGTACTAGCCGCTTTTTGTGACTGCTCGTTTTAACTTAACCACTCTTCTCTGCATCTAAGGTGACACCCAATGTCACCAAAATAGCCATTCGCTCCCCATGGGTAGCTATGGCAAAAATCTCATGCTGGCTAAGGTGCCAAGACACGGCCCCTTAGCACATCAAAAATGGACAAACGGTAGGAAAGTGGTGACGACACCTCCTAACACTAGGTGGTACAAATTCGGTCAATACATACAAGACGGATGTAAATATCCGCATACTACTTTCGTCGGCTTGTAACTGGCGTAGATCCAGTCGCTGATTTGGTCTCATGGGGTAAATAATGAGAAAGCGGAGGTGTTTTTTGTCGGCGTCAAGTGATGATAAAAAATATCAATAAAATCAACAAGGTATGTGATAAAAAACAAGATTTGCCGGAAGCAGAAAAATTTGCCAAGGTAAGTAATGACAAATTATATTGAACGAACAAAATTCTACTATGCAGAACTCGGCTACAAGGCCTACAAGTGGGCTAGTTTTTTGAATGTACCGTTCACACCGTTAAAACTACCTTTGGTAGAAACAAGGGTGACTTTGATCACTACGGCGGCAGCTGTAACTGCTGCCGCAGGCAACCAAGGCCCGAAGGCGGCATACAATGCCAACGCGAAGTTTTTTAGTGTTTTTACCGTACCAACTAGACCCACGCCAGATTTGCGTATCTCCCACCTTAACTACGATAGAGTCCATTGCGCGGCGGATGACCCGAATACCTGGCTACCCATCAACGCCCTTCTTAGAGCAGAGGAGCAGGCAGTTATTGGAAGACTGGCAGAAGAGGTGATTTGCCTGCCTACCAACCGAAGCCAGCGAGCAACCATTGAACAAGACTGCCCCGCGGTTGTTGCGCACTGTCAGAGGCTGAATACTGACGTGGCTTTACTGGTGCCAACCTGACCCATTTGTCATCAATCGGTCAGTTTGGCCGCTAGGGCATTAGAAGAAGCCGGCATAGCAACGGTAATTATGGGTTGTGCCAGAGATATAGTTGAGCGCGTTGGCGTACCTAGGTTTTTTTACAGCAATTTCCCACTAGGGCATTCGGCAGGCAAACCTCATGATGGGTACTCTCAAACACATACCCTTGAGGGCGCTCTAAAATTATTCGAGACTGCCAGCTCACCAAGAACCACCGTTGAATCTAGCCAGGTATGGGCTGAAAACGATGCATGGAAAGAGGACTTTTTGAATATTGCGCGTTTGAGCAAAGCAGAAATAGATGCTTTGCGCGAAGACTATAAAAAGCAGCGAGAGGCTTCAGCTGCGCTTAAAGCAGCTTTTTAGGAGCAGATTAGCGGCGCGGCGCCTATGATGACGCGCAAGAACTACTCCTTGCGCAACCAGACCATTGCTATTGCTGCCGGTACTAAGAGTAATGCTAATGCCACATAAGCATAGTTATAGCTGGCGAAAACGTCATAAGTCCAACCGGCCATAATTGGGCTGGTTGCACCCGCCAGGATGGTTAGTGTGCCAAAACCCATAACTCGACCGAAGGATACGGTACCAAAGCGTGCGCTATAAATGAGCCCCATTAAGGGCAGAATACTGCCCCCAGATAAACCCATGGCTATAGTGGCCAAGGTCAAAGTAACCACATTGTCTGCAAGAGCAATTAACGCTAATGCTAACAGCCCAATACCATTTGCTAACCAATATAAGTAGCGGTGGTCTATCCGATCGCCCAGCATACCGAAAAACAGTTTACCCAAAACCATTGAGACCGAACTCAGTGCAATAAGGTTAGCCGTAACCTCCGTCGCCAGACCAATGTCTCGAGTAATGATGCCTAAGTTAAATTGCAAAGCGCCAAAAGACATACTCAGCGGCGCTATACCAATGAAGGGCAGCCAAAACAGCGACGTTGTGAGTATTTCTTTGGTGGTCCACACACGGGTATCCGTGGCGTTACTTTGTTTGTTTGTCGCGCTTGCTAGGGGTTTACGGCGGAGCAGCAACCAAGTTGCTGGCAGAACAACGATTACTGCGAGCACCAGTATGTTTTGCATGACATCACGCCAACCCATTTCTAACAGCCAACCGGCGACCAACAACGGGAGAATAATGCCGCCTATATTGGTGCCCATAGAGGAAATACCTAGGGCAAGCCCGCGCTGCTCTTTAAACCACCTTGTCACTAACGTTTGCGACGTGAGCGAACCCATTAAGGCCATCGCCAGCGGCATAAACGTGGCATAAACCAGCCAGAGCTGGAACAGTGAGGTGACATGCTGGGCCAAAGTTAGGCCAATCACTAGCGAGAGTAGTCCTACGGTCACCACCCACTGGGGTGGGTAGGCATCTAGCGCTCGACCAACAAATGGCGAAACCAAACCCACACCAATTTGCATCAGTGCAATAGTCAACATAAGGTCCCGGCGACTGCTAGAAAACTCTTCCAGCCAAGGCAGTGAGAACAGTGCAAAACAATAAATCAGCGTGCCCACGCTGACTGCCTGAATGGTGACGCCATAGGCTACCACCACCCAACGATAATAATGGTCGGACAGCAGTGGCTGACTTGTGGTTATGCTCATGAGAGAGGCAACTACTATTCTGGCAGCGCAAGTACCCGCTTGGCGAGAATATTCAATTGCACCTCTGATGTGCCCCCTTCAATGGAGTTGGCCTTGGATCTTAACCAAGCCCTAGTGGTGGTAAGTTCGTCATCATTAAAGGCATCGCCACCCCAGCCTAATGACTGAGTGCCTAAGATAGACAGCAGCAACTCGTATTTTCCTTTGTTCTGCTCAGTGCCGTAGTACTTAAACATTGACGAAACCGCACCGGGCGCTGTGCCAGTGGCAGACTCTTGAACGCTGCGTTTCATGGTTAGAGCGAAAGCAGAGTCATTCATTCGGTGACTGAGAATTTGGCTGCGCAGCACTGCATCGTCCACTTTGCCTTGGTCGTCGAGACCAATGTATTGTTTGGCATATTCTTCTATTGAAGTGGTTTTTTGTGCCCCACCTATGCCGCCTATAGAGGAGCGCTCGTGTTGTAACAGGCGCTTACCTACTGTCCAACCCTTGTTTAGTTCAAACACTAAATTTGCTTTGGGCACGCGAACATCGTCTAGGAAAGTTTCACAAAAAGGTGACAATCCGCTGATGAGTTTGATCGGCTTAACACTGACCCCGGGTGTACGCATGTCGAATAATACGAAAGAAATACCCTCGTGCTTTGATGCCTCAAAGTCGGTGCGCACCAAACAGAACATCCAGTCCGCATGATCTGCGCCAGAGGTCCAAATTTTTTGCCCATTAACAATGAAGTCGTCGCCATCCTCTATGGCAGATGTACGCAGACTGGCTAAATCAGATCCTGAACCCGGTTCGCTATAACCCTGGCACCACCAGATATCCCCGCGTGCAATATTCGATAAGTGATCTTGCTTTTGCTGGTCTGTGCCGTATTCCAGTAATGCCGGTCCGATCATACTGATGCCCATGCCCACCAATGGCGGACGCGCGTTAACGCGACGCATTTCTGCTTGCAGCACAACCACTTGGTCTTTATCTAACCCTGCGCCGCCATATTCTTTAGGCCAGCTCGGTACGGTAAAGCCCCGCTCTGCGCAGCGGTCTAACCATAACTTGGTGTCTTGATTTTTGTATTGAGCGCGCTTGCCGCCGCCGGGCATTTCGTTTGCCACCATGGGGGTGCGCATTGACGCTGGGCAAGCCTCTTCTAGCCAACCACGTACTTCTGATCTAAAACCACTCAATTCAGACATCTCTTTCCCTTACTTTTTTTGCTCTTTTTGCACATATTTCTTAACACCACTGCAACACCAGCCATTGCATGGCTATTTTTTAGATTCAAGATGTTACAGGAAAATGACTCATTAGGCTGCTGGGCGATAAACCAATAACCCCCTGCCCAGTTGCTTAGCCAGTTGCTTAACTAGTTGCTTAACAAGGCGCCTAACTAGGTGCCTAACCAGTTGCTTAAATTGGGTAAGGCCAGTGGCGTGCTAAAATTCCCGCATCACCCGCAGACCACGATCGTCGCTACTACGGCTGGAGGCGTTTCGATAACTGGACGCCACTTCCTCGGCGGTAGAGTCCCAAGACCCGCCTCTATAGCCGTGACTTTCACAACTTGCGCCGGGTGAAGGATCGCTCCCGATGCCTGAGGCCCGACTATAATCAGGCATCCCGCACTCTAGGACCCATTCAGCTACATTGCCGTACATGTCATATAAGCCAAATTTATTCGCCTTGTAATGACCGCCAACGCCCGGTCGAACTCGACCGTCATCACATTTGGTTACCAGCCAAGTACGAAAGACATTCTTTGCAGAGAGGTCGCTTACATTTGCGTACTCGCATAGTGTTAACGTGTCGTTGCCAAAGGCGTAAGCGTCGCTACTACCTGCCCCTGCTGCGTATTCCCATTCTGACTCGGTCAGCAGACGATAGCTTTCACCGCTCTGCTTACTCAGCCATTGCGCATAGGCCACGGCATCTTTGTAGGTGATGTGAGCCACCGGGCCTTGGGGAGCCAACTTTGCAATCCGCGCATCCACACCGCGCTTTGTTTGAGCGACAAACTGTAAAAACTCGACGGTAGTGATTTCATATTTTGACACTGCAAAAGGCTGAGTCAGAGTAACTGTATGGGCGGGTCGCTCAGAGGGTGGGCCAGTATCCTTGCCCATTTGAAATTGACCCGGTGGCAGCACGATCATTTCTGGACCTTGAGTTTCTGACGAGAGGGCATCAGAGAATACGCTGCCCACCTCTACATTCAGCACAGGTAGGGAAAATTTCAGGCTGGCGCCTTTTGCCCCTACCGCAATGGTTTTTCTCTCGCTACGGTGTCCCATTGCAGCGACTGTGACTTGAACCTTACCCACCGGTACGCGCATATTTGGCTGGTAGGCTTTAGTGACTTTATTACCCCCGTCTACAAAAGTTACATTAATCATTGCAGCTTTTTCTCTGACGCTAATATTTAGTGCTGCGCTTTGTCGCTGCAGGACAATGGCATGTTGGTTTTTAGTGTATTTAACCTTGTACCTGAATTCCTTGGTCTCATAACCGCGCTTGCTGACTTTTAGCGCATACTCGCCAATGGGCAGGCGCATATTGGCTTTATAAGTTAGCTGCTTATCTACAAATTCCACCTTAGCTCCGCTAGGTTTGATTTGCAGTTTCAATGTGCCATGGGGGTCAATATTCAATGACAGGTTAACGGACAGCGTTTCGCCCGCTTTTAGTTCTACAGACTTAGTTACAGCTCTGCGCTCTGCCTGCCCCATACGAATTTCATGAGGCCCAGAAGGCATTTTAATTTCAGTTGGGGTAACTACAGCTAGCCTTTGACCGTCAACTTCTGTCCATGCGCCTTTGGGGTTAGAGAGTAATTTTACTGTGCCCTCTCCCAATTGGAGATCGAGGCTTTTGACTACTCGCTGACCATAGACGACGTCTATTTGTTCGCTGTAGGGCGCATAGTAGCTATGGCTAATGCTTAGTTGGCGCCGGCCTGTTGGAATTTCAAATCTACTCACCGGACTGCGGGCTATGGCTTTACCATCAATTTTAATCAAAGCACCGGCAGGCACAGTCACCACTGTTAATGTTGCGAGGACGAAAAAGTAATAGAGGGCAACCACCACGGCCAAACCAACGCCCGCTCCTATTATTGCTATTTTTCTTCTTTGCACAGTGTGCTCCCCTTCAAGTTTGATCATACTCCCTGTGCGAGAGGCATAATGCCAGCAAGAATTTTTGTAACCGATTTGACGCAGATTTGAATATAGAGGTATAGCGTTTATGAGTACACGGCGACAGCGACCTGAAGTTATTGCAGCAGCCCTTGGCGCGTCGAGCATTGCCATTGTGGGTTTATCTGCTAACCCTATGCGGCCCAGTTACGGCGTAGCCGAGTATCTGATTAATGCCGGCTTTGAGGTGATTGCGGTGAATCCGCGAGAACAAGAAGTGCTGGGCTTACCTTGTTATGCCAGCCTTGCCGAGGTGCCTGTGGCCATTGATGTGGTAGATGTATTTCGTCAATCTTCAGCTGTACCCGACATTGCCCAGCAAGCTGTTGCAGTTAAGGCAAAATTCTTGTGGCTACAATTGGGTGTGATCAGTGATGAGGGTGTCGCTATTGCCGAGGCGGGTGGCATGCGCTGCGTTGTGGATTTATGCACAAAGATCGAGCATCAGCGCATGGCTTAAAAGCGCCCAAAAACGAATAGGCCAACTATTGTCACTCACATTATGGGAACTGCCTAAGTGGCAATACCCACCAATGCTTTAGCCGCGACACAAAAGGCCATTACCGCTTCACGCATATCATCGCGCCGGGCTTGGCCGGCACTTTCGCTGAAACAAAAGCTCAACCGCAGTTGATTCATGCCCGCGCCAGTGTCTCGTTGCCGAGCATCGATAGGGTAAAAGTCATACATGGGTATAACGACTAGTCCATGCTGCATAACCATTTGCTCGATCATTGCGTCATTTGTAAGCACCGGTCCGTTAACGCCGTCTGCCAAAAAGCTGAACACAGTAAAAAAGCCGCCGTCCGGTAGAGTCCAACCGAAATACTCACGGTGTTGACCCAATTCTTGTTCCAACACTTGCAGTAGAATCTCGCGGTTTTCGCGATACACCACCAGCTTACTTTCAGCCAAAGGCCACATGCTTTGTAACTCTGTAAAGCCACCTTGGCCGTCTGCGTCGTGAAGCAGGGCTTCAAAACCCATCAACGCACCCGGGTTATGAAAGAGTAATTCACTGCTAGATTCCACCAGTGCCAATTCAGATAAAGGTACCGTTTGGCCCTCACTGATCTCTAGTTCTGCTTCACTGTAAAGGAAGCCTACTCGCGGCCCAGGAAAACCTATCTTTGAGCCTGTGAACAGATGCACTACCTGATCTGGTGCCATGCTGAAGAACGGCTTGGGGCGCTTATCTGCAGCGGCAAAATTGATGTACAAGTAAGGGGCGTCTTCAACAATGAGAATGCCCTCTTCTTTAACCACGGCTAAAATTTCTTCACGGCGCTTTTGCGTGAAGGAAAATCCCCCCGGATTGTGTCCATCTGGCACAGTATAGTAGAAGGGGACAAAGTAGCCTTGCTCTCGGGCTGCTCTAATCTGCTTGCGCATCAACTCTGGTTTCGGGCCTTCGCCGTCCATGTCGACACTGAAAATACTGGCGTGTTGGCATAACGCCGCTCGCGCGGTGAAGCCCGCGTAAGTAGGCGCGTCGGTGATGTAGGCCACTTGCTCGCCACTACGCTCAAACATGGAGCAAATAAGGCTGATGCCACCAGATGCGCCCACGGTGGGAATGAGTTTGCTAGGGTCTA
>Ga0115004_10003989_pt1 | contig 11890 bp, 4 predicted proteins | sample ArcticOcean_MG_C_10_FD_88737 | JGI IMG/M metagenome (GOLD analysis project Ga0115004, IMG submission 88737) | Marine microbial communities from western Arctic Ocean - ArcticOcean_MG_CB11_90 | ecosystem: Environmental > Aquatic > Marine > Oceanic | place: Arctic Ocean: Canada Basin | collected...
GCTATTCCACATAACCCTTCCCCTGAATCAGATGGTACAATTCAAATGGTAGCATATGGTTCCGGTCCTCAGATTAAGAGATTAGATGGTCATGGAAATGGCTCTCAGGAGTTAGAGTTAAATTCTACTACTACAACTTCTATCGTATCAAATGGATATGTTGAGAACCCAGTTTATAATAATGGAAGTGGTCCAATCAACGTTAAAGTTGTAGACCCCTTAAATGTTGTTGATGGGTACTTCGAGTGTTTATTTACAGATTATAATGCCACTACATCAAATGCTGCAGATACTGCAGATTGGATTATTAATCGTTATTCTTCAGAAGGAGGTGCATTCATTGAATCTGTATCTTCAAAGAGGTCTATAGCAATTAATAACGAACAGATCATTCCTGGATGGGGCATTTCAGTTCAGATTAACCAAGAGAAGTACTATTTTCCAGAAGGAGCATCCGGAGATGCTAAATCAAAGACAACTGATTTCTTAAGTGGAACAATTACATATACTGATAGTTCTAAGAGGTGGTTGTCTGCGGTTCCAGATGGAGATGGATTTAACGCTTTCAATTGGATTCGTTCAGGAGATTATGATCCTACAAATGGAACAGCTGCTACTGACGATGATGATTGTACAGATGCAACTGCTGATGACTATTTAGCATATACAGACCCTTGTAACTACGCTGACGTTTTAAATCAAGATACAGATAAAAGCTGGGCAGGTATTTTAGAAGGTGGTATTGCTCCTCATAAATTAGTTGGATACGAAGCTAGCTACATGCCAATCGCATATGATAATTATGCTGGTGTTAATGTAGCGCGTCAGCTATCATCATTAAGTTGGTTGCCGAGTGTTGATATCGTTTTTACATCTGATAAAAGTAAATGGACACGTTGCCCAGTTATCGAGCTTGGTAGAGAAGAGGAATTAAATTTTGGTGGTGCTGCTCCAGGGGAGTTGAGAGCAAGTCCTAGTGTAGATGAGAATGGTGATCCTGATGGTACAGGTAATGGAATGGGTTGGTTCCCAGGATATGCTATTGATGTTGAATCAGGAGCTCGTTTGTATATGGCTTTTGGTGAGAATTCATTCTTAGTATCTGATAACGGTGCTGACATGATTTGGAATCCAACGAATAGGGTAGTTGATAATAATGGTACTCCTATCTTAGGTGGTATGCATGCGTTTTATGTTTTTAGCTTCCAGAATAAGGCGAAAAATTCATTCTTACAAGCTCAGAATTATCCTGCTTATATTCCTGATGAAGCAAAAAACAATGCAACGAATGAGTTATATAACGATTTCCAAAATATTGCATCGAATCAAACTGCAGCTAAGAAAAAAGTTTATAGTAGTATTTCTTGGGTAGGCAACCCTTTATTGGCTCAAGCTCAAACATTGTTATCAACGGATGCAACAATTCGATTGAGAGTTAATAAGGAGTATAAAAACTTCTCTAACTCAGCTAATCCAGCCGGTGGTCCAAATGGAGGAAAGCCAATGTATTCATGGGACTCCGATAAAATAGCAACTGAAATTGGAAGCGCAGATCAATTAACGAGTGCTTTAGACTTAATTAATGTAGTCCCTAATCCGTATCAAGCGTATTCTGAGTATGAAAGAAATAGATTGGATACACGAGTAAAGATTACCAATTTACCAGAGCGTTGTGAGATTAAGATTTATAACACTCAGGGAAAGTTAGTTAAGTCGTTTAAGAAAGATAGTCCCTCAACATTTATTGATTGGTTATTGGTGAATAACAAGAACATTCCGATTACTTCGGGATTGTATTTAATTTATGTAAGTGTTGAAGGTGTTGGGGAAGTGATTGTAAAATCATTTGTTGCGATGCGCCAAACTGATTTACAGAATATTTGATGGTAATGAAATTCGGAAAGTAGTTCCAGTATTTTGTTGAGACTCAAGCACGAATACATTTCCTTTGTGGGAATCTTTTACAATTCGTTTAACGAGCGAAAGGCCTAATCCCCAGCCTCGTTTTTTTGTAGAAAACCCAGGTTCAAAGATTCTTTTTAATTGATTAGATGGGATTCCTTTTCCGTTATCCTTAATGTCGATATGAACCCATTCTGGAGTACCTTGAACGTCAATATCCAAATTACCCTTACCCTCCATCGCGTCTACTGCATTTTTAGCAATATTTTCTACAACCCATTCAATTAGTGGTGCATTGTGTAAAGCGGACAGACTGTCGTTTGTTGTGACTGTAACATCAACTTTATCTGAAATGCGTGGTCGCAAATAGCTCATGACATTACTGACCGTCGCAGATATATCTGTATCTTCTAGCTTTGCTCCAGAACCAATTTTAGAGAATCGATCAGTCACTTTTTCTAACCGATCTATATCTTTCTGCATTTCAACGGTTACCATTTTATCAACCCCTTGAGCTTCTAGTAATTGAACCCAAGCCATTAAAGAAGATAGAGGTGTTCCAAGCTGATGCGCCGTTTCTTTAGCCATCCCTGCCCAAACTTTATTTTGTTCAGCCTTTCTAAACGTACTAAAGATGAGGTAGCCAATAATGGCAAACAGTCCAATTACTAAAAATTGGATGTATGGAAAATATTGAAGTTGTTTTAATTCGGGGCTATCATCAAAGTATAATGTATTCGAGTTACCATCTTTAAAATCAACGATTATTGGTTCATTTTGATTTTTTAATTGGGCAATGTGTCTATCTATATTGTTTTTAGTTATCGTATAATCATCTATATTTGTTCCTATAATTTCTTTTCTTTTGTTATCCACTAGAAGTACTGGTACTAATCCTTCATTGTTGATTAAGTCATCATTAAATGCATTAATCAAAGAATCACGTTCTGCCTCCAATCGGGCTATTCCTTTTGAATCATTGTAGCAATAGGTCATAAAAAGACCTTCGTATACTTCAATGGTAAAGGATGGGGTTTTTTCTTGCCAAGCTTCAGCTAAGGACAATAGAGAATCTTCGAAAATAGAAACAAGCTCTTTGGTACTTACCCTAAGGTATTCCGAGCGTAATGTACTTGTATCGAAACCAAGGTTAATATTCCCAGAAACTTTTTTTTGATTGTCTAACAGGATAACGGGAATGTCTTTATTTCCATTAATAATTTTTAATGGAAAATCGTAATTTGGAACCTGATCTAGTGGAGTTGCCTTAGAAACCTCTTTAGTCGCATCAATCCAGAGTGTCATTTTCTCACGTTCACGTTCACGTAATTGTGTAAATGTCCTGTTTGTTAACCTAACCAGTTCAATTTTCTTCTTAACAGCATCGCCCCACTGTTTAGCCCGCTCGCGTTCACGATCACCTACTTTAGAAACAATACTATTGGATACAAACAAGGAGGCCCCTACTAGTAGAAGAGCGAAAATCAATAAAGCGATTTTCCATCGTTGCTTTTTCGAATATATGTTCATAAGATTGTCTAATTTAACGAGAATAAATTATAAAGATTGCATGTGCACTTTTCTAAGCCAGATTTAGTGCTTTTTCAACTTGAGAACAAACAGCGTGATGGTCGTATACTTTTGCCATTTTGATTAAAGTTTTAGAATCAAAGTAGATTTTTTCCGAGATGATTCGATCTATTTGGTCAGCAAGACTTTGTGTGTTTAAAGTCTCGAAGAGTATACCACCCTTTGATTTTTTTATAATTTCAGTTGTTCCTCCAGCATTACTACCTATCACAGGAGTACCACATGCTAATGATTCAATAGTAACCATTCCGAAGGTTTCAGCTTTTGTGGCCATGACTAGATAGTCAATTGCATTGTAAAAAGCCGCAGTATCCTTTCTGAATGGACGTATAAATACGCGATTTTTAAGATTTTTGACCTCAATTTCTGCTTCAATTTCCGCCATATAATCATATGTTTCATCTACTGTTGGCTCCCCTAGAAGAACAATCGAGAAACCATCATTTTTGGCCATTTTCATGGCATTAAGGAGTAAAAGTTGACCTTTTTGTCTATCAAATCGACCAATTAAGCCAAATGTCAATGTTTTGAGCGGAAGGTCTAAGTCGTTTCTAGAGGTTGATTTTTCTGGTAAGTTTTCGAATTGGCATAAATCTAAACCTGATGGAATAACAACTGTCTTGTTTGAGAAGCGTGTCATTGTTTTAACCTGATTCTCTAGCCAATTTAAAGGACAAGACCATAGATCAATTTTTTTGAAGCGGAGTGTGTGTAGAAGATTTGTTTTCTTAACACCTAACTGCATCTCCATAAAATAAGATGTGTGTAATTTTGATTTCAATGTATGTTTGACACTCGCAAGTATACTCATGTCGTATGTAGATCGAATCATCAAATGACTAATTGATTCTTTGGTAATTAATTTCGCAAGAGCTCGTGCTTTTTTTAGGTCAAAGTACTTTTTGTGTTTTTGAATGACTATTGTTTTTAGCCCGAAATTAGACGAATTAGTGTGAATGGGGCTTCCGGCAACACAAATAAAAACAACGGCATGTCCCCGTTCTTGCATCCATTGAGCATTTCTGAGGTGATTCATTTCTAATCCTCCCCAGCTTTCTGATGAACATAGATATCCAAGTTTCGCCGTCATATCCTGTAAAATTAAAAGTAACTTCGTACTGAACAAATAATTCAATAGATAATGACTAAAAGCCCCATTGTAATATTCTTAGCTACTGTAATTATATTATGCCTCTTGTTTTTCTTATTCGCCATTAATTTATTTGACGGTCAAATCGTTTATCAAGAGGGTTTAAAGGAAATTGTTCTAGATACGCCTTTAAGTTTATCCTATTTTATAGGACTAGGATATGATGAGATTGATATGAAGGGAGTTAAATCTTTTTACTTGACGACAAAAGGGATCTTTATGGCGTTAATTTTCATATTAGGCTTTCCTGCATTGTTAGCATTTCGTATTCATTTAAGAAATAGTAAATAGTGTCTTTGGGGCATATTTAATAAAATAGTTCTATAGATAATAAACATTAACTCACTTAGATCAATTTAGAAAACGGTGAAAGAGATTTTAGACATCATTTTACGGTCCTACAAAGGCTACGCTTCGAGTCTTTGGGAGACAATTACACATCCATTTGGAGACTATAATTATTTCACGTTATTGATACTCGTATCATTTGGTGTTTGGTGCCTGGAATTGATTTTCCCTTGGCGAAAGAAACAATCTGCCATTCGGAAAGGTTTTTGGATCGATGCTTTTTACATGTTCTTCAACTTTTATATTTTCAATTTGATTATTTTCACTGCGCTATCAAATACTACTGCTCATTTATTTGGGGATTTAATCAGTTCAATTGGTTTCTCAGAATGGAGACTATTCGATTTTTCAGGGTTGAGTCCTTTGGTTCAATTCATCATTTATTTCTTAGTTGCTGATTTTATTCAATGGTCTATTCATCAATTGCTACATAGAGTTCCATGGATGTGGAAATTTCACAAAGTACACCATTCAGTTACCGAGATGGGTTTTTCGGCGCACTTGCGTTACCATTTCATGGAAAACATCTTTTATAGAACAGGGATGTATATTTTTTTAGGATACCTGTTTAATTTTAAATTAGAACATGCATTTTTCTTGCATGGTGCAACGATTATCATAGGTCATATCAATCATGCAAATATTGGGTGGGATTATGGTCCGCTAAAGTATATTTTCAATAATCCAAAAATGCATATTTGGCATCACGCGAAAGATTTACCTAAATCTCATCCGCATGGAATGAACTTTGGAATTTCTTTGAGTTTATGGGATTACATTTTTGGAACAAATTACATTCCTTCAAATGGACGAGATATTCCACTTGGGTTTGATAAAATAGAAGAGTATCCAACTAACTTTTTCGTTCAACAGACAGAAGGGTTTAATTCAAAAGAATAAGTAAGCAATCACAACGTAATTAAAAAGGACTAAACACAAAAAAGGGAGAAACATTAATGTTTCTCCCTTTTTTGTGTTTAGTCCTTTTTAATTACGTTGTGATTGCTTACTTATTCTTTTGAATTAAACCCTTCTGTCTGTTGAACGAAAAAGTTAGTTGGATACTCTTCTATTTTATCAAACCCAAGTGGAATATCTCGTCCATTTGAAGGAATGTAATTTGTTCCAAAAATGTAATCCCATAAACTCAAAGAAATTCCAAAGTTCATTCCATGCGGATGAGATTTAGGTAAATCTTTCGCGTGATGCCAAATATGCATTTTTGGATTATTGAAAATATACTTTAGCGGACCATAATCCCACCCAATATTTGCATGATTGATATGACCTATGATAATCGTTGCACCATGCAAGAAAAATGCATGTTCTAATTTAAAATTAAACAGGTATCCTAAAAAAATATACATCCCTGTTCTATAAAAGATGTTTTCCATGAAATGGTAACGCAAGTGCGCCGAAAAACCCATCTCGGTAACTGAATGGTGTACTTTGTGAAATTTCCACATCCATGGAACTCTATGTAGCAATTGATGAATAGACCATTGAATAAAATCAGCAACTAAGAAATAAATGATGAATTGAACCAAAGGACTCAACCCTGAAAAATCGAATAGTCTCCATTCTGAGAAACCAATTGAACTGATTAAATCCCCAAATAAATGAGCAGTAGTATTTGATAGCGCAGTGAAAATAATCAAATTGAAAATATAAAAGTTGAAGAACATGTAAAAAGCATCGATCCAAAAACCTTTCCGAATGGCAGATTGTTTCTTTCGCCAAGGGAAAATCAATTCCAGGCACCAAACACCAAATGATACGAGTATCAATAACGTGAAATAATTATAGTCTCCAAATGGATGTGTAATTGTCTCCCAAAGACTCGAAGCGTAGCCTTTGTAGGACCGTAAAATGATGTCTAAAATCTCTTTCACCGTTTTCTAAATTGATCTAAGTGAGTTAATGTTTATTATCTATAGAACTATTTTATTAAATATGCCCCAAAGACACTATTTACTATTTCTTAAATGAATACGAAATGCTAACAATGCAGGAAAGCCTAATATGAAAATTAACGCCATAAAGATCCCTTTTGTCGTCAAGTAAAAAGATTTAACTCCCTTCATATCAATCTCATCATATCCTAGTCCTATAAAATAGGATAAACTTAAAGGCGTATCTAGAACAATTTCCTTTAAACCCTCTTGATAAACGATTTGACCGTCAAATAAATTAATGGCGAATAAGAAAAACAAGAGGCATAATATAATTACAGTAGCTAAGAATATTACAATGGGGCTTTTAGTCATTATCTATTGAATTATTTGTTCAGTACGAAGTTACTTTTAATTTTACAGGATATGACGGCGAAACTTGGATATCTATGTTCATCAGAAAGCTGGGGAGGATTAGAAATGAATCACCTCAGAAATGCTCAATGGATGCAAGAACGGGGACATGCCGTTGTTTTTATTTGTGTTGCCGGAAGCCCCATTCACACTAATTCGTCTAATTTCGGGCTAAAAACAATAGTCATTCAAAAACACAAAAAGTACTTTGACCTAAAAAAAGCACGAGCTCTTGCGAAATTAATTACCAAAGAATCAATTAGTCATTTGATGATTCGATCTACATACGACATGAGTATACTTGCGAGTGTCAAACATACATTGAAATCAAAATTACACACATCTTATTTTATGGAGATGCAGTTAGGTGTTAAGAAAACAAATCTTCTACACACACTCCGCTTCAAAAAAATTGATCTATGGTCTTGTCCTTTAAATTGGCTAGAGAATCAGGTTAAAACAATGACACGCTTCTCAAACAAGACAGTTGTTATTCCATCAGGTTTAGATTTATGCCAATTCGAAAACTTACCAGAAAAATCAACCTCTAGAAACGACTTAGACCTTCCGCTCAAAACATTGACATTTGGCTTAATTGGTCGATTTGATAGACAAAAAGGTCAACTTTTACTCCTTAATGCCATGAAAATGGCCAAAAATGATGGTTTCTCGATTGTTCTTCTAGGGGAGCCAACAGTAGATGAAACATATGATTATATGGCGGAAATTGAAGCAGAAATTGAGGTCAAAAATCTTAAAAATCGCGTATTTATACGTCCATTCAGAAAGGATACTGCGGCTTTTTACAATGCAATTGACTATCTAGTCATGGCCACAAAAGCTGAAACCTTCGGAATGGTTACTATTGAATCATTAGCATGTGGTACTCCTGTGATAGGTAGTAATGCTGGAGGAACAACTGAAATTATAAAAAAATCAAAGGGTGGTATACTCTTCGAGACTTTAAACACACAAAGTCTTGCTGACCAAATAGATCGAATCATCTCGGAAAAAATCTACTTTGATTCTAAAACTTTAATCAAAATGGCAAAAGTATACGACCATCACGCTGTTTGTTCTCAAGTTGAAAAAGCACTAAATCTGGCTTAGAAAAGTGCACATGCAATCTTTATAATTTATTCTCGTTAAATTAGACAATCTTATGAACATATATTCGAAAAAGCAACGATGGAAAATCGCTTTATTGATTTTCGCTCTTCTACTAGTAGGGGCCTCCTTGTTTGTATCCAATAGTATTGTTTCTAAAGTAGGTGATCGTGAACGCGAGCGGGCTAAACAGTGGGGCGATGCTGTTAAGAAGAAAATTGAACTGGTTAGGTTAACAAACAGGACATTTACACAATTACGTGAACGTGAACGTGAGAAAATGACACTCTGGATTGATGCGACTAAAGAGGTTTCTAAGGCAACTCCACTAGATCAGGTTCCAAATTACGATTTTCCATTAAAAATTATTAATGGAAATAAAGACATTCCCGTTATCCTGTTAGACAATCAAAAAAAAGTTTCTGGGAATATTAACCTTGGTTTCGATACAAGTACATTACGCTCGGAATACCTTAGGGTAAGTACCAAAGAGCTTGTTTCTATTTTCGAAGATTCTCTATTGTCCTTAGCTGAAGCTTGGCAAGAAAAAACCCCATCCTTTACCATTGAAGTATACGAAGGTCTTTTTATGACCTATTGCTACAATGATTCAAAAGGAATAGCCCGATTGGAGGCAGAACGTGATTCTTTGATTAATGCATTTAATGATGACTTAATCAACAATGAAGGATTAGTACCAGTACTTCTAGTGGATAACAAAAGAAAAGAAATTATAGGAACAAATATAGATGATTATACGATAACTAAAAACAATATAGATAGACACATTGCCCAATTAAAAAATCAAAATGAACCAATAATCGTTGATTTTAAAGATGGTAACTCGAATACATTATACTTTGATGATAGCCCCGAATTAAAACAACTTCAATATTTTCCATACATCCAATTTTTAGTAATTGGACTGTTTGCCATTATTGGCTACCTCATCTTTAGTACGTTTAGAAAGGCTGAACAAAATAAAGTTTGGGCAGGGATGGCTAAAGAAACGGCGCATCAGCTTGGAACACCTCTATCTTCTTTAATGGCTTGGGTTCAATTACTAGAAGCTCAAGGGGTTGATAAAATGGTAACCGTTGAAATGCAGAAAGATATAGATCGGTTAGAAAAAGTGACTGATCGATTCTCTAAAATTGGTTCTGGAGCAAAGCTAGAAGATACAGATATATCTGCGACGGTCAGTAATGTCATGAGCTATTTGCGACCACGCATTTCAGATAAAGTTGATGTTACAGTCACAACAAACGACAGTCTGTCCGCTTTACACAATGCACCACTAATTGAATGGGTTGTAGAAAATATTGCTAAAAATGCAGTAGACGCGATGGAGGGTAAGGGTAATTTGGATATTGACGTTCAAGGTACTCCAGAATGGGTTCATATCGACATTAAGGATAACGGAAAAGGAATCCCATCTAATCAATTAAAAAGAATCTTTGAACCTGGGTTTTCTACAAAAAAACGAGGCTGGGGATTAGGCCTTTCGCTCGTTAAACGAATTGTAAAAGATTCCCACAAAGGAAATGTATTCGTGCTTGAGTCTCAACAAAATACTGGAACTACTTTCCGAATTTCATTACCATCAAATATTCTGTAAATCAGTTTGGCGCATCGCAACAAATGATTTTACAATCACTTCCCCAACACCTTCAACACTTACATAAATTAAATACAATCCCGAAGTAATCGGAATGTTCTTGTTATTCACCAATAACCAATCAATAAATGTTGAGGGACTATCTTTCTTAAACGACTTAACTAACTTTCCCTGAGTGTTATAAATCTTAATCTCACAACGCTCTGGTAAATTGGTAATCTTTACTCGTGTATCCAATCTATTTCTTTCATACTCAGAATACGCTTGATACGGATTAGGGACTACATTAATTAAGTCTAAAGCACTCGTTAATTGATCTGCGCTTCCAATTTCAGTTGCTATTTTATCGGAGTCCCATGAATACATTGGCTTTCCTCCATTTGGACCACCGGCTGGATTAGCTGAGTTAGAGAAGTTTTTATACTCCTTATTAACTCTCAATCGAATTGTTGCATCCGTTGATAACAATGTTTGAGCTTGAGCCAATAAAGGGTTGCCTACCCAAGAAATACTACTATAAACTTTTTTCTTAGCTGCAGTTTGATTCGATGCAATATTTTGGAAATCGTTATATAACTCATTCGTTGCATTGTTTTTTGCTTCATCAGGAATATAAGCAGGATAATTCTGAGCTTGTAAGAATGAATTTTTCGCCTTATTCTGGAAGCTAAAAACATAAAACGCATGCATACCACCTAAGATAGGAGTACCATTATTATCAACTACCCTATTCGTTGGATTCCAAATCATGTCAGCACCGTTATCAGATACTAAGAATGAATTCTCACCAAAAGCCATATACAAACGAGCTCCTGATTCAACATCAATAGCATATCCTGGGAACCAACCCATTCCATTACCTGTACCATCAGGATCACCATTCTCATCTACACTAGGACTTGCTCTCAACTCCCCTGGAGCAGCACCACCAAAATTTAATTCCTCTTCTCTACCAAGCTCGATAACTGGGCAACGTGTCCATTTACTTTTATCAGATGTAAAAACGATATCAACACTCGGCAACCAACTTAATGATGATAGCTGACGCGCTACATTAACACCAGCATAATTATCATATGCGATTGGCATGTAGCTAGCTTCGTATCCAACTAATTTATGAGGAGCAATACCACCTTCTAAAATACCTGCCCAGCTTTTATCTGTATCTTGATTTAAAACGTCAGCGTAGTTACAAGGGTCTGTATATGCTAAATAGTCATCAGCAGTTGCATCTGTACAATCATCATCGTCAGTAGCAGCTGTTCCATTTGTAGGATCATAATCTCCTGAACGAATCCAATTGAAAGCGTTAAATCCATCTCCATCTGGAACCGCAGACAACCACCTCTTAGAACTATCAGTATATGTAATTGTTCCACTTAAGAAATCAGTTGTCTTTGATTTAGCATCTCCGGATGCTCCTTCTGGAAAATAGTACTTCTCTTGGTTAATCTGAACTGAAATGCCCCATCCAGGAATGATCTGTTCGTTATTAATTGCTATAGACCTCTTTGAAGATACAGATTCAATGAATGCACCTCCTTCTGAAGAATAACGATTAATAATCCAATCTGCAGTATCTGCAGCATTTGATGTAGTGGCATTATAATCTGTAAATAAACACTCGAAGTACCCATCAACAACATTTAAGGGGTCTACAACTTTAACGTTGATTGGACCACTTCCATTATTATAAACTGGGTTCTCAACATATCCATTTGATACGATAGAAGTTGTAGTAGTAGAATTTAACTCTAACTCCTGAGAGCCATTTCCATGACCATCTAATCTCTTAATCTGAGGACCGGAACCATATGCTACCATTTGAATTGTACCATCTGATTCAGGGGAAGGGTTATGTGGAATAGC
>Ga0115004_10003993_pt1 | contig 11885 bp, 10 predicted proteins | sample ArcticOcean_MG_C_10_FD_88737 | JGI IMG/M metagenome (GOLD analysis project Ga0115004, IMG submission 88737) | Marine microbial communities from western Arctic Ocean - ArcticOcean_MG_CB11_90 | ecosystem: Environmental > Aquatic > Marine > Oceanic | place: Arctic Ocean: Canada Basin | collected...
ATGATCAAGATCATTGGTGGAAACAAAAAGTTCGGGCTGCGTGATGAATGGCTTTTGCATGAACAAAACTACCAAATATTCTAGCCAGTGGGAATCCTCAAGTTATGCTGAGGTCTCAACTTAACAAAAAACCTAGTTTTTTTAAATTTTAATTTGAATCTACTGCAAGATTTTGGCTGTCTTGAGTGCCAAAATTTCGTCTGATGAATACCCTAATTCGGATAAAATAGCTTGGCTATCACTGCCAAACCCCGGGGGGGGCCTACTGTGTTTTGGTCCTCCGTGCGCAAAGGAAAACGCTGCAGTTGGAAGCTCTCTTGGTGCGTCGGGACCCATAGGCGTGCCGTAGGATTGTAAAAATTGTCGAGATGCGATCTGGGGTTCTTTAAGCGTTTCATTTATTCGCCTCGCTCTAGCTGCGGGAATATGCTGCGCGTTCAAAAGGTCCTCCCACTCTCTTGCTGTTTTTGTGGCAAGCGCGCAGGCAATCTTTCGACGATCATCATCTTGTTTTATTGGGTATTCTTCTTTTGAGGTGGCAATAATTTCTTCTGCCCGGTCTACATACCCCAGAATTCGCATGAATTTTGAAAATTGCGTTTTTGTATAAGCCGCCACAACGAGCCAACCGTCCCGTGTTTGATAAGCAGAATTAGACGGGCGCCCTGTATTTTCATTGCCGTAAGCAGGAGGTGTGTTTCCAGTAGCCAATGTTTGGCCTACATGCGCAGTCATAAACATCAGTGCCGCGTCTGCCATGGCAAGATCGATATTCTGTCCCTTGCCCGTTCGCTGTCTTTGAAACAATGCAGCCGCAACAGCAAAGGCCGCTTGCATGCCCGTTCCATAATCAATGACTGGGGGTCCTACTCGCAGAGGACGGTCACCATCATCCCCCCACCCATTGGCATACATTAGTCCGCTATAAGCCTGAATAACCAGATCATAGGCTGGATGCTCTGCCTTTGGCCCCGTGCGTCCATAACCTGTTAATGAGCAATATATGAGGTCGGGACGTATTTGAACAAGATCATCATACCCAAGGCCTAAACGGTCCAGTGCAGACCCTGCATAATTTTGTATTACCACGTCTGCAGTTGCCACAAGTCTGAAAAAAACATCACGCCCCTGCGACGTTTTCAAATCGAGTACCAATGAACGTTTTCCCGTTGCTTGGGGCATAAAATACGTACCCGTGAGTGCGGCATTTAATACGGCCGAACTGCCTTCATCACGGGTCATATCTGGGTTATCAGGAGGTTCGACTTTAATTACATCTGCACCCAAAGTTGCAAGTTGAAACGCACAAAATGGACCCGCCAAAACGTGAGTCAGGTCTAACACCCTTATGCCTTCGAATGGTTGCATTGAAGCATTGCCTTTTTTGGTCCGTGCCTAAAAAACAATTACATTTAGCCCGAATCGTCATTTTTAGGGTCTGTAATTTATCAGCTATTGGAATTGCTTATACAAGTTATTCCCCAAAGATTGCGGCAATGCAGTAATTCCGTTTTTAGGATTTCGAGGTTTATCCCCTAACCTTTTCAACCTCAGAAGACACCTACTTAAAGACGTTTTTATCTTAATCGGGCAGCTGGCTTTAATTGAAAATATAGCTAGGTTGGTGATCTTAACAGAATTAATGCACTGTTTTTCCAGAGGTTTTTATGTTCAATGATCTTCGATCCAAGACATCTCGACCAATTACTGGAATAATACTTTTAATAATTGCGCTCGCCTTTGGCGCTTTTAGCGGAGCATTGATGAAAGCATTAAGTGTTTCTCTATCTCCATTTTTCATTGCTTGGCTTCGTTTCACGGGATCGTTGATAATTCTGGCTCCTGTTACTGTCATCCGTTTTAAAAGCAGGGCCTTTCGTCCAAAGCGCCCGTTGTTACAAGTTTTCCGTGGAATACTCCTTGTTATTGGAACCGCATCGTTTGTTTATGGCGTAAGAGAGATAGATTATGCCAATGCAATTGCGATCCTTTACGTTTACCCATTTCTGATGATGATGCTGGCGCCGATACTACTTGGTGAAAAAGGTAATATTTATGCCTGGATTGGGGTGCTTGGTGGATTTTTTGGCGTTTTATGTGTAATGCGTCCAGACATTGGCAAGCTTGATTACAATGCATTCTTCATTTTACTGGCAGGCCTAATGGTCGCCCTGCAAATGCTGATAAACAGGCTGCTTGGTGGCGATATCGACCCATTTGTAATTTCGATGTGGGGCAGCATGGTCGCATCTTTTGCTCTGCTGCCCCTCTTACCATTTGTCTGGGTAACACTTACTCCTCACCAATTAGGTATTGCTGGTCTCATGGCTTGCATGACCGCCCTTAGCCAAACTATGATGGTTGCGGCGATGTCCAGGGCGCCAGTGAGCCTTATGGCTCCTTTTGCATATACAGAGATAATATTTGCCGTAATTATAGGGTTTTTAATATTTGGATCATTGCCAGACATCACGGCAGCCTTAGGAATGATCTTAATTATTGGTAGCGGAATTTTTGTAGAACGCATTCGAAGCCAGCAATTAAGTCACAAGGAAAACCTGTAGATTTGATTTTCAAGACGGCGGGTATTAACGTCTGCAAATTGTTATCGTTGGCTAAACAAATCAAGGAATTGGCCAGATACTTGAAAGGAATAGCATTTTACATGACAACGAAAAGGTGGCACTCATCCTCCCCCTCTGCACCCAGATTAAGGTACAAAAGAAAATGACAGTCTATTTGATCCGGCATGGCCAATCTGAATTTAATGCAGCTCATAGTGAAGGTGAACCAGACCCGATGATTTTTGATGCACCTTTGACTAAAAAGGGTCGCATACAAGCGGAACAAGTAACAGCGCAGTCATGGAGCTTGAAATTCAAAAGGTCATAACGTCTCCCCTAACTCGAGCCATTCAAACAGCGGTTACATTAGAGATTTAGTAGGGGTTTCAATGGAGAACCGCGAAGTTCGCAAATATGAAACTAGCCACAAATAAACTACACTTTTCACCAATATTTTATAAAAAATTTGTTTTGTTTTGTCGTTTAGAAGCCTAAAAAATACCAAAACCCAAGGGCAGGTGGTGGCGGACGTTTTATCGCCTGCAGACGGCCGCTCAGGACGCCAAGCATCAGACCAAAGACAACTTTGTTATTGCGGCTAAGCGGTATCTGAAGATGGGGTGATTGGGTAAGAATAAATATCAACAACGGTCTGGGGTTGATGCTTGTGCTTGGGATTCACGTTTCAATAAAAATTTAACGTCGGCCATGGCTACCGCAGGCCAAGGGCATTTCCGCTACAGTCAAACAGCCGACGACACCACTTAGACCGGCACTTCACTTTCTGAAATATCCACCACTGCTTCTACCAAAACGGGTCCCTTCAGGCCATCGTAAGCGAGTGGTATGTTTTGCCCCCACCAGACCACGGCCGTCCTGTCTTGCCCGGATGACCTCCGCAAGACCCGTTAGAGGTTGGTAAACGCTTCCAGATAACCTTTTAGATCGCCTGGTAGCTTCCAAGACTGCAGCCGCGCATCCTCTAGAACATCCGCAACACCACGCTTGATCAACTGCCCTCTACCGCTGATGGGCACGTAGATCAGTTCATTTGGTGGCTCTTGGAACTGTTGATCAAATCCGGTTTCCCCAAAGACGCATAAGCATACACCAGTCGAGTTTCCGAGCGCCACTTGACGAAACCATAGAAGCCCACCCGCGCCGCCTTCATAGCGCATTATGGCATGGGCATTGTTGTCTAGGGCGCGACCGTCAACAAAAGTTGCCAGATCAGCACTCAAGTTCTCCAATTTAAGGCTGGTGACAAAACCAGCCAATTGAGAGGCATGCGTGCCGATATCTCCGATGGAACCGCTCTAGCCATTCTTGGTCGGGTCAGTGCGCCATGTGGCCTGAGCGTGGCCCTCGACTTTGATAGCAGTAGACATCCGCTCTAAGCAGGTATTTCACCTGAACGGTCTGGATATTACCGATTTCTCCGGCAACAACGCGTACGCAAGCTTCGTAGACCATCGGATAAGCACATAAAATAGGTCACTCCGACAAACCGTCCAGATTTGCTTGCCAGCTTTTCCAACGCTGCCACGTCCGCAAGTGTCGCCATCAGTGGCTTTCGCAAATCACGTCAAACCCAGCTTCGATCAGTGCTTTCACGATCAGGTAGCGGATGAAATTAGGTGTAAAGAGTTGCGGCGACATCACTCCGAACAAACGCACCTTACGCCAATACCAGTTTTTGATCGCCCGCTTCTTTTGCGTCTTCCGGATCATGCGTAACCAGCAATGCCGGTATATTGTGACGCCGAATGTGCTCAAAAGCAAAGCTGCGCATCTCACCTCTAAGCGCAAGATCAAGTTTCGAAAACGGTTCGTCCAGCAACAGTGCCGCCGGTTCCGCAAGCAGTGTACGCATCAGCGCGGCGCGTGCCCGCTGTCCTCCTGAAAGGCTTGCTGGATCGCGCAGGTAAAATCCGTCCAGACCGGCTTGTTTCAGCGCCACTTCGACCGCCGCATGCCGCCGTGCCCGGCCCACCACTGTGCGTGTCAATCCAAAAGCCAGATTGTCACCGACCGACAGATGCGGAAACAAACCACCGTCTTGAAACATCAGCCCAATTCTTCGCGCCTCAGGTGGTAGTGAGCGCAAATCTATTCCGTTCAATGTGATGTGCCCTTCAAGCTGGAAAGTAGAGGCCAAATGGCCTGCAATAGCATCGAGTAGGGTCGATTTACCAACGCCGCTCGGCCCCATGACAGTTGCAACTTCGCCACGTTCAACACAAACGCACAGCGGCCCAAATAGCGTCGACGAATTCGCCCAGCGCACAGACACATTTTTCAAATCAAGGCTCATTGGCCAGCCCCTTTTAATGCGGCGCGGTTGCGAAAGACAAACGCAGGCACCATAAATGCAACGGCATACGCTGCAAACGATAAGATTGCCTGTAAGCTAGCATAAACCCCGGTGATCCGCCGGTCTGCGCCCGAAGAGAGCGTCACCGCCTCTGTCGTCAACGTGGAAATTCGGCCTGCCCCCATGAACAACGTCGGAAGGTATTGCGCAACAGACACCGCAGTTCCAATCGCTGCTGCTATCAAGATCGGTGATAATAGTAATGGGATCTTGACCGTTAACAACTGCCGCAATGGCCCTGCGCCCAGCGAGGCCGCAGCCCGTATCAGCCGCGGGTCCAGTGCCCGCCACGGGTCTGACAGAACAATCATGACATAGGGAAAGACAAATAAGACCTGCGCCCAGATAACCGCACCGATCCCACCGCTGATCCCGAGGCGCAAAAACAGCATGTTTAACCCGTATAAGAAGGCAATCTGTGGCAGCAAAAGTGGTAGGTAGATCAGCACCTCCCCCCAACCTGCGCGCCCTCGACCCTTACGATCCTCACCCTCGAGCCAGAGGATTGCAAGAGCAAGCGAGACAAACACGCTTGCGCCTGCGATCAAAAGCGTGTTGCCCAACGCGGAACCCAAGACCCCAGCCGCATTTCGCCAAGGCTGAAAAGACCACGTTTCCGGCAACATGGAAGGCCAGGGCCAGCGCCACGCCAAGGACCAAAAAACCAACGAAACCATCGCCAGCGCCCCGATCACAAACAAAGCGACGACGCACAGACTGGCAATCCGCAAAAGCGGCTTAACTGTGCTGCTGCGGCCCCCGGCTCTAATCCACCACAAGCCAGTATAACGCACCAACCGCTCGGCCACGAACAGCGTCGCCGAAGCCACGCCCATCAAGAACGCCAGCATCAGAGCTCCGGCTGATGCTGGCAGGATCATCGCAAGATCAGGGGCCATGAAAAGACGCATCACAAACACCGAAAAAACCGGAGGATTCGAGGGGCCGAGAATAATCCCCATCTCTACCGTCGAGAGCGAATAGGCCAAAACAACCAGAACTGGCAATCGAATCAATGGCCAGACCTGCGGCGCAATGATCTTGACCCACACAACACTGCGCCGGTAGCCAAGGCCGCGCGCTGCCGCCATATGTTGCTGCACCGGGATTTGGCTCAGGGCAGCCAGCATGACCAAAAGTAGAAAAGGAATTTCTTTTATCATCAACCCAAGGATCAACGCGATGCCCCACGGGTCATTGATTAGCGCCAAATCGGGCGGGCGCACCCATCCAACAAGCGGTGCGAGAAGCCGCGCAATCCAACCAGATGGCGCCAGCACAAAGGCAAGGCCAATGGCAACCGCCGTATGAGGTGCCGCTAAAAGCGGGGCCAGCCAACGGGCGGCCGACCTGCCAGTCATGCGCGCATGCGCGGTGGCACAAAAGCAAGTTGCAAGGGTCAGCGACAAAAACGTTGCCGCAAAACCGATCCAGAGCGTCAGCCGTACAGATGTCCAAAAGCCTGGAAGCGCACATAAACTCCGCCAGACTTCGAGACCGGAACCATGTGCCCCAACTACCGGCATCAACCCGAACGCCGCGCGCCCGGTTTGGATCAACCCCGCAGCAATCGGACTAATAATTCCCAACAAAAGCGCCGCCAAGACGACCGAGCGCAGACCTGTGCCAGTTGGCTTCATGTCAACGCGTATACCGCCGCGCCCATTCTTGCGTCAGCCGCGTCATCCAACTGGCATGAGGTTCAAGTAATGTCGGCCCCAAATCTGCGAGCGAGGGCAGCCCGGGGGCAGTTTGAAGGGTGGCAAACGTAGCGCGAGCGTCGGCCTTAAGCTTTGCCACGGCAAGGACTGAGAACGCGCCCAGCACCTCAATATTTTGCATATGCGCCTGAGTATCAGGCGCCAGCAGGAAATTCGCAACCACTTGCGCACCTTCGCGGCTGGCCGCGTTATAGGGAATAGCCACAAAGCTCACATTACCGATTGTGCCGCCTTCGGGCACGAACACACGGGCGGTTTCGGGCAGAAGGCCCTGTGCGATGGCCACTGCAGTCGACGCAGGATCGAAAGACATGGCGATATCGATTTCGCCATCATTCAACAGCTGCTGCTGGACAGATTGGTTTTCGGGGAAAGTCTCGCCACCGCGCCAGAGAGTGGGGCGAAGCGCATCATACCATTTCCACAAAGGGCGCGTGGCCGCCACAAAGCTATCCTCTGTGACCGGCTCTTGCAGCACAGCAGTGTCCAGTGTCAGGTCTATGAGCGCCTGTTTGAGAAAAGTTGCCCCCATGAAATTTGACGGGTCAGGATGGGTAAATCGACCGGGATTAATCGTCGCCCACTCCAAAAGAGCGGTCATCGATAACGGTGGCGTATCGATCCGCGCACTGTCGTAATTAAAGACAAATTTTGCCAACCGCCAAGGGCTTTCCATTCCCGCCACTGGCACTGTGAAATCCACCGAATTGGGGGATGCGGGTGACAGATCAAGATATTGCGCGTTCGGCAACCCATCAACAAAAGGGCCAAATAGCAGACCCTGCTCTTTCATCGTCAGAAAATTAGGCCCGTTGATCCAGATAAGATCGACGGACCCTTCATCGTCTTGTCCGGCGGCTTTCTCCGACAGCACACGTGTCACAGCCTCTGCGGTATCTGTCAGCTTGACCTGCCGCAACGCCACACCGTACCGTTCAAAGGTTTGCTGCCCAACCCAAGCGATGAAGGCATTTGTTTGCGGATCCCCGCCCCAAGCGTTCCAATAGACAGTCTGACCCTTTGCCGCCTCAAGCGTATCTTGCCAGCTATCGGCCAGCACAGGATTGAAAAGAATAGGGTTGGAAAGCACAATTGCGGCAAGCGCAGACATTAGGGAAATTCGCATGTTTTGCTCCTTTGAATGTAGGTTACGTACTGGCAAAGGCTCTGACAAAACCAGCCCATTGTACGCAATCGTCGTTTTATCTGTTTACTCAAATGCCCGCCATCCGTATCGCCATCTGGTCACTGTGGTGACGGCGCAGGCCGCAGAAAAAAGATATGCCAGTGGCGCAAAGGCTTGTGGAAACAAACACATGGCCACAAAAAAACCTATAGTTTCGGCTCCTTCCGTCAGACCGCCAAGATAATAGATGCCTTTGCTCGGATAAGCCTCGGGACGCATTCCACGTTGCCCGGCAATCACCGAAAAAGCCAAAAAAGACGAGCCGGTTCCGACGAAAGCAGCAATCAGAACCGCAGCAGGCAGGGCGTTCGCCACTGGATCGGCCAGTGCAAAGCCCAACGGCACAAGCGCATAGAAAACGAAATCCAGCGCAATGTCCATGAACGCTCCACGGTCGGTGGGGTGCGTCAATTGGGCGACAGCACCATCCAGCCCGTCAAGAATGCGGTTTACCACAATCGCCAACAGTGCCAGCCAGAATTGCCCAAATGCCAGAGCAGGCAGCGCCAGAACGCCGATGCAAAATCCAAAAAGCGTCACTTGATCGGCCACGATCCCCGCCCGCACCAAGGCCCGTGCGGGTAGAGCGAGCCAGCGTCGCAGCAGCGGACTAAGACTTGCGTCGATCATCCCCGTCTCCAACTATGAAACTTCGCAACAATAGATAAAAGTTGACCATTAATATGGGCACGGCGCCAGGCGCCAGCTGCATATTTATTGGCCTCGGCGAGGGTCGGATAGATATGGATCGTACCAAGGATCTTGTTCAGACCCAGCCCATGTTTCATGGCCAGCACAAACTCGGCGAGCAGGTCACCCGCCTGTGCTCCCACGATCGTAACACCGAGAATGCGATCCTTGCCCGGCACGGTTAAAACCTTGACGAACCCTTCCGCTGCGCTGTCTGCGATGGCGCGGTCCAGATCGTCGATCCCATAGCGCGTGACCTCATACGCAATGCCTGTTTCGCGCGCCTCGGCCTCAGACAGGCCAACGCGGCCCACTTCGGGGTCAGTGAATGTCGCCCATGGGATCACGCGGTAATCTGCCTTGAAGCGTTTGACACCCCCAAAGAGTGCGTTAATGGTCGCAAACCAAGCTTGATGACCGGCCGTATGGGTGAACTGATAGGGACCGGCGACATCGCCCGCCGCAAGAATGTTAGGGTATAGCGTTTCGAGATACGCGTTTGTCTCCACCACTCGCCCGATCTCAATACCGAGCTGTTCAAGGCCAAACCCTTTTAAGCGCGGGCTGCGACCGACAGCGACGATCATCTCGTCGAAAGCGATCTTATGCGTTGCGTTTTCATGAACGATATCAATCCATTTCTCCGCCTCTGTCACGCCACAACGCACCGCCTTATGACCCGTCAACACCCTAATACCATCGGCCTCGAAGGATGCCTGGACTAGATCCGAGACCTCTGCATCTTCGCGGATCATGATACGCGAAGCCATTTCGATCAACGTCACGTTTGAGCCGAGCCGCGCGAAGCTTTGCGCCAGTTCAGAGCCAACCGGCCCCCCACCCAAAACTACCAGTCGCCTTGGGGCTTCTTCCCGGTTCTGCAACGTCTCCCAAAGCGTGTCAGACGTCAGATAACCAACCTTGTCGATACCGGGAAGCTGCGGCACGAACGGCTGCGCCCCAGTGGCGATGATGATCGCCCGCGTGGACAACCGTTGCGTTCCTCCGGCATGCAGAGCGATCTCGACCGTCCAGGGATCAACGATCCTTGCATAGCCTTCAAGCACCTCGACCCCAAGATCAGAATAGCGTTTAACGCTATCATGAGGGGCAATATCGGCAACGACTTGGCGCACACGAGCCATCACCTCAGAAAACACAACTTTTGGCGACATCGGCTCCAATCCGTACCGGTCCGCATGGCGCATCTGATCAGCAATTTTCGCACTTTTGATCATCGCCTTTGACGGTATGCAGCCATAATTAAGGCAATCACCGCCCATTTTATGCGCCTCAACCAAGGTTACTTTGGCTTTGGTCGCCGCCGCAATATAGGCACAGACCAGACCCGCCGCCCCAGCGCCAATCACGATAAGATTGCGGTCAAAGGCAGTGGGGCGCTTATAGCCTGAATAGATTTTTTGACGTTTGATAAAATTGATGAGTATGCGCGCGCCCCAGGGGAAAAGCCCCAAAAGGGCAAATGACACCACAAGAGGCGCTGAAACAATGCCAGACAAACTGTCGAGAGCGGCCAATTGGGTGCCAGCATTCACATAAACCGCCGTCCCCGCCAGCATGCCAACTTGGCTGACCACGAAAAATGTCCCAGCCCGCATTGATGTGAGCCCCATCAAAAGATTGATGGCAAAAAACGGTAGAATAGGGATCATCCGCAGGGTGAACAGATAGAATGCCCCGTCTTTGGCAAAGCCTTCGTTAATTGAGCCGAAACGGGTGCCCAGCCAGCCACGCACCCAGTCACTCAACAGGTAACGCGCCGCAAGAAAAGCCAGTGTCGCCCCAATGCTAGATGCAAAAGAAACAAGCAAAAATCCCTGCCAGAACCCAAATAGCGCCCCCGCCACCAGCGTCATCCATGTCGCTAATGGCAGAGACAAGGCCGTGACAACGATATAGCCCAAGGCGTAGAGTACGACGAGTAACCATGCGTTCGACTGACGCCATTCGATCAAGTTTGACACATAGACTTGCGTGATGCTCAGATCAATCGGTTGCGCGCGCAACAACAGCACAGAAAGTACCACGACCAGCACCAAACAGATCGCCAGAATTGGTTTTTTCAAGCGTTTTTCCCTAAGCTATCGATATATTCAAAGCTGCGGATTTGCGCCAAATGAACACCTAATCCACGCATTGGTATCGCTTGCGTCACTTAATTTTTCCTTCTTTAAAATTTAGTGTATCATTGACTGATGGATTTAAGACATTCAAAGCACGAAACTGTTACTGGAAAACTCTTTTCGCTGGCCTGTGATTTACTTAGATTTTCATGAGGCGGCCTGTGGGACAGCTTAGACGCGCAATTATGCTGCTATTTTATTGAAGACTGCGGTGACGTGGTGCATGCAGTGTAATAGCTGGGTGATCAACATCCCCCTTAAATCGTCATTACATTTGCCGCCCTATTCATCTGCTTTTGTGCGGTAGCATCATGCCCCAAATTGGCGCCATATCTTGAGATTAGTCTGCCAGCGCGGGTGACAAAGGCTACGACAGCATCATCATAGTTTAGCACCACGATCGGCGCACTATTCGCCAGCCACCGACAACTCCTAGTGTGGAATGAATAATCGAAAACAGTAAAGTTAACAACGTCGAAAAATATGCGTATTTTACTCGACCACTCAACGCCATGGCGCAAGACCATGAGCAGAAAGATATCGAACAGCCACGACCGTGGTACTTTGATAAGTAAAGCACCGCTTACAAAACGGCTAAACCAGCAATAAATAGAGCATTTTTTAATATAATTTGCATTGTACGTTTTTAGAGGTCGTATTGATTTCACCAGATGTATTCCGTGAAGCGGACGGACCGCTTACGACGTTTCCGCTGTTGCCTGTTATGCTTGAGAGGGGTACCTGCGCAGTTGAAAACAACAACGTCAATTTGCACCAAAGCACCATCCGGAGGTGAAGCGGGTAGCTTTTAAGTCAGCGTGCCGATGGCAGAGCTTTTTAGGCCACGGATCAACTCTCTCTCCCAATGCCCCGGAACAGCGCGATCCTCAACCTCGGCGGGACGTTCGCTAATCATGATTTCATCAGAGATAAATGATCTTTTCTTGCCCTTTCACCGCGCCCAAGGCACGCACAAAGCCCATTTGGAACGCAAGCAAGAGACAAGTTTACGGCGCAGCGCACCAAGTCTCTAAAGGAATAAGGCCTCATATATCATCTCAGGGCTGATACGCATCGAGTGATCCTCCAGATAGTCGAGCGGCAGTCAGCGCACAGCACTCAAACCCACCAATGCGCATTGCCCCGTTGCGGCACACCCCAGGGATATCGTCGATGCCGCCCAGCTGGTCTTGCGAGCGATGATAC
>Ga0115004_10003996_pt1 | contig 11877 bp, 11 predicted proteins | sample ArcticOcean_MG_C_10_FD_88737 | JGI IMG/M metagenome (GOLD analysis project Ga0115004, IMG submission 88737) | Marine microbial communities from western Arctic Ocean - ArcticOcean_MG_CB11_90 | ecosystem: Environmental > Aquatic > Marine > Oceanic | place: Arctic Ocean: Canada Basin | collected...
AATCGGTATCAAGAGATCTACTATCAAAAATATTTATAATTTTATTTTTTTCATTATTTAAATCAAAACTATCTGATCCACAATTTTCTTTTAAGATTTATAAAAATAAATTTTTTTTAGAAATAGCAAAAAATCTTTTATCTAGATCGGATGGAATGAAAAGCACAGAAATGATGCTTTACCATGAGGCATATGGGTATAAGATAAAAGAAATTCCCATAGATTACTCCTTTGTTGAGTCTGATAGAAATTTACCAAAGGGAAAAATATTTTATACTTTAAAGACAGCTACATTAGGTTTATTAGATGTTTGGAAATCTTGTAAAAAAAAATATAAAAAAGGTAATTTTAAAAAAAAAGTAACCAGATTTAACTTTTTATGATTTATGTAAAATCACCCTTAAGAATAAGTATGGGAGGAGGTGGAACGGATCTACCCTGGTGGTATTCAAAATATAATGGCTATGTAATATCATTTGCCATAGATAAATATGTTCATTTAATTGGTTCAAAAAGAGTTTTTGATAAAAAAATTTGGCTTAGTTATTCAAAAACTGAAATTTGTGAAAAAATAGATGAAATTAAAAATGAAATTTTTAAAGAAACTCTCAGATACAAAAAAATTAAAAATGGCATAGAAATTCATACGATATCAGATGTGCCAGGTAATTCTGGTCTTGGTTCATCAGGAGCCTTTACATCTGCATTGATTTATTTTTTAGACTTATTAAAAAAAAATAAAATTTATAAAAAAGATATAGCATCAACGGCATGCAAAATAGAAATGAATTATTTAAAAAAAAACTCAGGTATACAAGATCAATACATTTCTGTTTTTGGTGGGCTAAAGGAAATATTTGTTTCAAAAACTGGAAAGGTAAGAGTAAAAAGCTTAAAGATTAAAAAAAAAAATATCAAAAAATTAGAAGAAAGTTTAATGCTTGTTTATACAAATCAAACAAGACAATCAGAACAAATACTGTCTTCTTTGAAAAAAGAATTTAAAATGAATAGTGAAATAAAGACTCAATTAATGAAAAAAATTCATAATATTGGGTTGAAAAGTAAAAAATTCTTGCAAGAAGCTAATATAGAAAAATTAGGTGCATTGTTTGATGAGCATTGGAAAATAAAAAAAAGCCTCTCACCACTAATGACTAATCCTAAAATTGACAATATTTACAAACTGGCAAAAAAAAATGGAGCTGAAGGTGGAAAGTTGATTGGTGCAGGAGGTGGAGGATATCTATTATTTTTTGTAAAAAAAAAAAATAGAAGTAAGTTACTTAATTTTCTTAAAAGTAAAAAATTTGAAAAATTAGACTTTAAGTTTGATAATATTGGAACACGACAAATAACAGATAAAAAGTGAGATTCAAAATAGCAATAATAGGCTCTGGTGCATTTGGTTTATCAACTGCAATACAGCTATCTGAGCTAAAAAATTCCAGAGTAGTTGTTTTTGAGCAACATAAGGATTTATTTTATGGTGCCACATATGCAAATCATAATAGACATCACTATGGTTTTCATTATCCCAAAAGCCAATCAACAATAGATCAAATTAATAAATCTAAAAAAGAATTTGAAAACAAATATTTAGAGGCTTGTCGATTTGATTTTAAAAATTTATATGCAATTTCTAGAGAAAGTAAAAAAGTAACAAGTAAAAAATATGAAAATTTTTTAAATAAAAATGAATTGGTTTACAATAAAACTAAAATAGACGATAAAATTTTTAATAAAAAAAAAATACACTCAGTATACGAAGTACATGAAGGAATTTACGATTTTGATATTTTCAGAAAAAAAGTTTTAGCAAATCTAAAAAAAACAAAAGTTATTATCAAAACAAATCATGAGTTAGTAAAAATTAATAAAAGAAAATCAGAATATGAGTTATTTTTTAATTATAATGGGAAAATAATTTCTGAATCTTTTGATATTGTTATTAATGCCACATACTCAAATATTAATAAAATAATATCAATGTTAAAAATACCAAATATAAATCTCGAGTACAACCTGCAAGAACTTGCTATCATATCTTTTAAAAGAATTAAAAGAATTGGTGTAACAATTATGGATGGTAACTATCCAAGCATTCTACCTTTAGGAAAGACTAATTATCATTTATTTGCACATGTAATTGAGTCACAGCTGATAAAAGAAAATTCTAAAAATAATAATCTTTTTAAAAATAATTTTATAACTACCAATTTTACAAATACTAAGAATGTGAGTCAAAAATATCTTAAATTGTTAGATCAGGCAATTTACCATAAATCAATTATCAGTTGTCGTGTGGTAAATAATAATAAAAACGATGCAAGAAAATCAGAAATTATTGAACATACAAATAATTTTTACAGTATTTTTGGAGCAAAGATAATAACATGTATTGAAACGGCCAATAAGATTTATCACAAAATAAATAATTTATAAAATGGAAGCATTAATTTTATGTGCAGGAAAATCTACAAGATTTAGAAATAATAAAAATAAACTGACCAAGTTATTATCAAATTATAGAAATAAATCTTTGTTAAAATTTCATATTGATAAATGCAGGGACTATGGATTTAAAAAAATCTTTTTCAATGTGCATTTTCAAATAAAAAATATTATAGAAGAGATAAAGAAAGAAATAAAAGTAAATTTTTACATTTCAAAAGAAAAAAAATTATTAGGTACTTGTGGAGCTTTTTATAAAATTAGAAATAAAGTTAAAAATGATTTTTTTATAATATATCCAGACAATATTTCAAATTGTAATTATACAAAAATGATGAATTTTCACAAAAAAAAAAAATCAGACTTTACTATAGCGACTTATTCTGATGATAACCTAAAAAACTCTGGAACTATGGAATTTTTAATAAATAAAAAGATTATAAATTTTATAGAAAAAAGGAAAAATCAAAAAAAAATGAAAAAATGGTGTAATGCTGGCATATATATAGTATCAAAAAAAATTATAAAATTTGTTTCAAAAAAAGATACTGATTTTGCAAAAGATTTAATACCAAGATTAATAAATCAAAATTATAATTTATACGCGTTTCAAATTGATAAATTATTAACTTTTGACACAATTCAACAGTATAAAAAGAATTATAAAAAAAATATTAATTAATGGTAAATTTTAATTTACATTAAGTAAAAATGTAAATAATTATAGGTTAGTTTAAATTAAAAAAATAAAATGAAATTTGCTCAATCTTACCTAGAAAACTTCTCTCAAGTAATGACCCTCTTGGATAAAAAAGAAATTTCAAAAACAATTGAATTAATTCATAAAATTAAAGTTTCAAAAGGTAGAATATTTTTTTTAGGTGTTGGTGGAAGTGCAGGAAATGCGTCCCACGCAGTCAATGACTTTAGAAAGATTACTGAAATTGAATGTTACGCACCAACAGATAATGTCTCTGAATTAACCGCAAGAATAAATGATGAGGGGTGGGACACAAGTATTACTGAATGGTTAAAAATAAGTAACTTGAATAAAAAAGATCTGTTATTTATTTTTTCAGTAGGTGGTGGAAATCTAAAAAAAAATGTTAGTATAAATTTAGTTAATGCAATTAAATATGGAAAAAAAGTCAAATCTAAAATTACAGGAATAATTGGTAGAGATGGAGGTTTTACCAAAAAAAATTCTAATACATGCATACTGGTTCCAACAGTTGATAAAAAATTAATAACACCATCAGCAGAAAGTATGCAGGCAGTTATTTGGCACCTAATAGTTTCTCATCCAAAACTTTTAAAAAATACTACAAAATGGGAGTCCATACAAAATAACTAAAATCAACTTATGAATAGTCTAGATAAATTAAACATTAAAATTTTTGCAGATGGTGCAAGTTTTGAAGATATGATTAACATGAATGAAAATTCAATGATTAAAGGGCTAACAACCAACCCATCATTAATGAAAAAAGCAGGTATAACTAATTATGAAGATTTTGCAAAAAAAGTAACAAGAGAAATTAAAAAAAAAACAATTTCTTTCGAGGTATTTTCTGATGATTTTGATGAAATGGAAAAACAAGCAGAAAAAATTTCTACTTGGGGAAACAATGTGTATGCAAAAATTCCTATTACAAATACGAAAAAAGAGAGCGCATGTGAGCTAATTAAAGTACTTAATGAAAAAAAAATTAAAGTTAATGTGACTGCAATAATGACATTACAGCAAGTCGAAGATGTTTATAAAGTTTTAAATAATTCTGTAAACAATTATGTCTCAATATTTGCAGGAAGAATAGCAGACACAGGCATTAATCCAGAAATAATAATTTCTGAAAGTTTAAAAATTTTTAAAGATTTCAAAAAAACTGAAATTCTTTGGGCAAGTTGTAGGGAAATTTATAATATTTATCAAGCAGACAAAATGGGCTGTCATATTATTACTGTTCCAAATGATATCTTAAAGAAAACTAATGTAGTTGATTATAACCTTGAAAAATATTCACTAGATACAGTAAAAGATTTTTATAAAGATTCTGTTGAGGCTGGATACAAACTATAATTTTAATGGAAAAAAAGGAATTAACTATAATTATTCCTACATTCAATAGATCAAATTTTCTATTATCAATATTACAAAGTTTAAGTGAGCAAAAGCCAAAAGAATGTAAGATTAATGTAATTATTTGTGACAGTTATAGCAAAGATGATTCGGAAAAAAATGTGAATATTTTTTCTGAAAAAAACAAAAGTTTAGATATTAGATATTTAAATATTGAAGCAAATGTTCTTGCAGCTAAAAGAAATTTTGCTATTAAAAACTCATCCTCTAGATTTAATGTACTGATAGACGATGATTGTATTCCAGATAATAATTTTATTAAAGATTATATAGATTCGCTAGAAACAATAGATGAGAAAACAATACTATCAGGCATTGTTTTGTATCCAAGTCATCATATTCTAGATAGCAACTATTTAAAATTTAAAAGTAATACCCATTTCAAAAAAGTGGATACCTCAAACGATACCATTGAGCCTAAAAACATAGTTGCAATGAATATGGGATTTTTAATGTCAAAAGATTTTATAAATACTAAACTTTTTAATGAAGGCTTTGTTGGCTATGGTTTTGAAGATTATGAGTTTGGACACAGATTAAAAGAAGCAAATTTTATGCTAAAACAAACAAAAGCCACAATTATTCATGATGAAGGTGTTCCTAGGTTTGATAAGTATTTAAATAAATATTTTCATCTGGGAAGAGATGGAATGAAAAATTTGCTTAAGATTAATCATATAGCAGCACTTGATACAATTTATTATAAATTGGAGTCTAATATTTTATATAAATTAATTTCTAAAATCCCAAAAATTAGTTTGTTATTAATAATTTTAGAGAATATTATTTTTAAGATAGATAAAGTTAAATTAGTTTTTTTACCATTTTTTTATAACATAGCAAGATTCTCGTCTTATATGAGAGGGTATATAGAAAGAAATAAAAAAAGTTCAAATATGAAAAATGATAATTGGTATGAATAATAAAAAATTTTTTAAAAATAAGATAATCTTAATAACTGGTGGTACAGGTTCTTTTGGTAATGCAATGGCAACAAACTTATTAAATATGGGACCTAAGGAAATAAGAATTTTTAGCAGAGATGAAAAAAAACAAGATGACATGAGAAAGAGTTTTAATAATCAAAAACTTAAATTTTATGTTGGCGATATTAGAGATTACTCAAGTGTTAAAAATGTAGTCAACAATGTTGATTACATTTTTCATGCTGCAGCTTTAAAGCAGGTTCCTTCATGTGAATTTTACCCAATGGAAGCAGTTAAAACGAATATACTTGGCGTAGAAAATTTATTAAATGCTGCTGAAGAAGCAGAGGTTAAAAAAATTATATGTTTAAGTACAGATAAAGCAGTCTATCCAATAAATGCAATGGGCGTTTCTAAGTCGATGATGGAAAAAGTTATTATTGCAAAATCTAGAACTTTAAAAACAAAAAAAACAAAAGTGTGCATAACTAGATATGGAAATGTAATTTATTCTCGTGGGTCAGTAATTCCTCTATTTGTTAAACAAATATTTGAAAAAAAACCAATCACTATTACAGATATGACTATGACAAGATTTATGATGTCAATGAATGATGCAATTGATTTAGTCTTGTTTGCTTTTAACAATGGAAATAATGGTGAAATATTTATTAAAAAATCTCCTTCAGCAACGATCAAAACTATAATGTTAGCTTTGTCAAAAATATTATTAAAAGAAATTAAAACAAAAGTTATAGGGCCGCGACATGGTGAAAAATATCATGAGACTTTAATGACCAAAGAAGAAATGAGCAAGTCAAAAAATTATGCAAATTTTTATAAAATTGCTTCTGACAATAGAGATCTTAATTATGAAAAGTTTTTTTCTAAAGGAAAAACAGCTCAAAAAAATTCTTCCGATTATACTTCCGCTAATACAAAAATTTTAACAGTAGAAGAAACCGTAAAAATTTTAAAACCAATTATACAAAAAAATTATAACATATAACTAAAATCTAAAATGAATATTGCTATCACTGGTGCAAATGGTTTTTTGGGTAAAAACTTGATCTACAAGATAATAGATAAAAAAAATATTAAGATAAATAAGATTACCAGAAAAACTAAAAAAAAAGAATTAGAAAAAATTTTACTTGAATCTAAAATTATTTTTCATTTTGCAGGAGTGAATAGAAGTAAAAATAAAAAAAACTTTATCATAGATAATATAGATTACACAAAATATATGTGTGATTTTTTAAAAAAAAATAATAAAAAAAGTAAGATTGTTTTTACTTCATCTACTCAAATTACAAGTAAAAGTGACTATGGAAAATCCAAGCTAATATGCGAAAAAATTCTAATAAAACATGCTAAAATCAACAATTCTAAAATTAGTATTTTTAGACTGCCTAATGTTTTTGGTAAATGGTCCAAGCCTAATTACAATAGTGTGGTTAGTACTTTTTGTAATAACATAGCTAGAAATAAAAAAGTATTTATCTCAGATCCAAAAAAAAATATTAGTTTAGTTTATATTGATGATTTAATAGATAGTTTTGTTGAGATTATAAATAAAGACATATCAAAAAATAAAATATTTTATGAAGCTTATCCTGTTAAGAAAATAACATTAAATGAACTTTTTCTTATTATTTCAAATTTTGAAAAAAGTAGAAAAAAATGTTTTATAAGTGATTTTAACGATTCTTTTAATAAGAAACTTTATTCAACTTTCATCAGTTTTTTACCGAAGAGTAAATTTACCTACCCACTTGTTGCTAAAAAAGACAAAAGAGGATCATTTATTGAATTTTTAAAAAATGACAACATAGGACAAATTTCAGTTTTTATAGCAAAAAAAAATACAACAAGAGGAAAACACTTTCATCATACAAAAGTAGAAAAATTCTTAGTAGTGAAGGGTAGCGCAAAATTTAAGCTTAGAAATATGGCAAATAATGACTCTGCTGAATTTAAATTAGACTATAAAAACCCTAAAGTGATAGAGAGCATTCCAGGCTGGACTCATTATATTCAGAATACAGGTAAGGATGATCTAATTGTTTTATTGTGGAGCAATGAAGTCTTTAATGCTAAAAAACCAGACACTATTTATCATGAGTAAAAAAATTAAAATTGTAACAGTTGTTGGAACTAGACCAGAGTTAATAAGGTTATCAAGAGTAATCAGTACCTTGGAAAAAAATACTGACCACATCTTGGTACATACAGGGCAAAATTATGATTTTGAATTAAGTGATATTTTTTTTAAAGATCTATCAATAAAAAAACCAAAATATCAACTAAAGATAAATAATAAATCTACAATATATTCAATTACGTCAATTATTAATCAAGTAGACGATATATTGAAAAAGGAAAATCCAGATGCGTTTTTAATTCTTGGGGATACTAATAGTTGCTTGTCAGCTTATGCCGCTAAAAGAAAAAAAATACCAGTTTTTCATATCGAGGCAGGAAACAGATGTTATGACGAAAGAGTTCCAGAGGAAATAAATAGAAAAATTATAGATCATATATCTGATATAAATATTACCTACAGTGAATTAGCTAAACAAAATTTATTGAGAGAAAATTTAAGTCCAGATAAAATATTTAAAATAGGAAGCCCATTAGATGAAGTTTGTCATTTTTATAAAAAAAAAATAATAGAATCAAAAATTTTAAAAAAACATAATCTTAAAAAAAATAGTTACTATGTACTGAGTGTTCATAGAGAAGAAAATATAACATCTAAGAAAAATTTAGATAATTTAATGAATTTATTAACAAAATTAAATAGTAGAGGTCCTGAAAAAATAGTATTTAGTGCTCATCCAAGAACAATAAAAAGTTTAAAGAATTTTAATATAAAAAAATTAGATAAAATTTTAATATTAAAACCATTTTCATATTCAGATTATATGAATTTACAAATGAATTCCAAATTAGTTTTGTCAGATAGTGGCTCAATAACTGAAGAAGCAAGTATATTAAATTTTTCAGCAATTAATCTTAGAAATACAAATGAAAGACAGGAAGGAATGGCTTATGGAATCGCGCCCATGGTTCATTTTGATTATGATAAAATTGATACATTAATAGATTATTTGAAAGATAATAATTTTAAAACACCAGTTTCTGACTACATATGTCCTGATTTTTCAAATATTTTTTTCAAAATATTAATAAGCTATATAGACTATATAAAAGAAAAAACCTGGAAAAATTAATAAATTGAAAATATTATTTTTTACGCAATATTTTTGGCCTGAAAATTTTCGTATAAATGATGTTGCTTTATATTTAAAAAAAAAAAATCATAAAATTGAAGTACTAACTAATAATCCTTGTTATCCTGATAAAAGTTTCTTTTCAAATTATTATTTAAATAAAAAAAAATTTAAAAAATTAAAAGGTATAGAAATATCTAGAATTCCATCGGTCAACAGAGGGAAAAACAATATATTAATATTCATAAATTATATTAATTTTTTTTTATGCTCATTTGTCTTTGGAATAAATAGATTTATGAATAAGAAAATAGATTTAGTTTTTATATTTTGTCCATCTCCTATTTTAAGTGCTTTGCCTGCAATTATTTTGAAAAAAATATTTAAAAAAAAAGTTGTAATTTGGGTACTTGATTTATGGCCAAATACACTAGTTGACCTTAATATAATTAAAAATAGAACATTAATTAAAATTTTAAAAAATATTGTACAATTTATTTATAATAATTGTGACTTGATTTTAGTCCAATCAGAATCATTTAAAACAGAAATATCAAAAATAACTCAAAGTAAATGTATACATTTTCCATCATGGGCTGAAGAAAATATTGGAAATAGTTATTCTGAATATGCTAAAGAAATATCACTAACCGAAAAAAGATTAAAAATTATATTTACTGGCAATATAGGAGAGGCACAATCTTTCGAATATATTATAAAATGTGCAAATCTTTTGAAGAAATATAATAAAATAAAATGGATTATTATTGGAAATGGGAGGTGGCAAAATAAATTAAAACACATGATTAAAAAAAATGATTTAGAAAAAGATTTTCAATTAATCAATAATGTGCCCGTAACAAGAATAAAATCATTTTTTAACCATGCGGATGCACTCCTTATTTCTCTAAAAAATAAAAATACATTTAAGAAAACAATACCTGGAAAATTGCAAACATATTTGTCGTCTGGAAAACCTATAATAGGCATGATATCAGGTGAAGCGAATAAGATTATTAAAAGATCTAAGAGTGGTTTAGTTTGTGAAGCAGATGATTATAAGGAGTTAAAAAATTTATTAATTAGATTTATGAAAATGTCAGAAAATAAGAGGAGAATATTTGGAATTAATGGAAAAAAATATGCTAATAAATACTTTAATAAAAATAAAAATTTAAATGATTTAGAAAAAATTTTATTAAAATATGGAAAATAAAATTAAAGTATTGGTTACCGGTGGTGCCGGATATATTGGAAGTTGTACTTCTAATATATTATTGGATAAAGGTCATGATGTAACAATTATTGACAATTTATCTGTCGGTAAAAAAAAACTTTTACCAAAAAAAGCAAAATTTCACAAATTTAATATACAGAATAAAAAAAAATTATCTAATTTACTAAGTAAAAATAATTTTGATATTGTTTTTCATTTTGCGGCATTTATAAGTGTGGAGGATTCGGTAAATAATCCCAAAAAGTATCTTAAAAATAACTTTGATAATACGAAAATATTTCTTGAAATATGTAGGAAATTTAATTTAAAAAATATTATTTTTTCCTCTACAGCAGCAGTTTATGGTGATGTAAAAAGTTTTAATGCTAATGAAAATTTTAAAAAAAGCCCACTAAATCCATATGCAATATCAAAACTAAGAGTTGAAGAGTATCTTATAAATAGTAAATTTTTTAGATATATCATTTTAAGATATTTTAATGTTGTTGGTGCTGATCTTAAATTAAGGTCTGGACCATGGTCAAAAAAAAAAAGTACCCATTTAATTAAAAATATATGTGAAAAATATTTAAAAAAAAAATCAATTAATATTTTTGGAGAAAATTATCCTTCTAAGGACGGTACGGCAATCAGAGATTATATTCACGTAGTAGATTTGGCTGAGGCTCATATCCTAGCAGCTAATTATCTTATAAAAACACAAAAGAATAATATTTTTAACTGTGGCTATGGAAAAGGTTATACTGTTAAAGAAGTTGTAAATAATTTTAATAAAATTTATAGAAATAAATTAACTTATGTTTACAAAAGTAGAAGAGCAGGAGATCCATTCAAATCAGTAGCAGATGTCAGTAAAATTAAAAAAATTTTAAAATGGAAACCAAAATTAGATTCTATTCAAAAAATATTAAAATCACAATTAACATGGGAAAAGAAGATTAATGGAAGGTAATAATAAAATTCCATCAGTTATAGCAAGTTATTTAATAATTTTATTACCAATTTTTTTAATAACAGGACCACTTTTAACTGACGCATCTATTGTTTTAATAGATGTTATTTTTTTATATTACTTATTTAAATTTAAAGATTTCAAATTTTTAGATAATATTTATTTTAAATATTTGATTACCTTTTGTTTAATCATTACAATAAGGTCACTTTTTCTTAATGAAACAAATCACCTAGCATTATCGCTAAAAAGTTCAGGATTGTATTTTAGATTTATAATTTTAATCTTTGCAATAAGTTATTTTTTAGAAAAAAATGTTGATTTGATGAAGAAATTCACATTAATATTCTTAATCACTATAAGTATTTTAATTTTAGATGCTTATGTCCAATTTATCTTTGGAAGAAACCTACTTGGTTTTGAAGTTATAAATAATGTAAAATTGAATGGTTTATTTAATGATAGAGGGGTGCTTGGTAGTTACTTATTGAGATTACTACCCCTAATCTTTGCAGTAATTATTAATGAATATAGTTTAAAAAAAAATAAAAATATTTTATCAATAATATTAGCAATTAGTATGATCTTAATATTTCTCTCTGGATCTAGATCCTCATTTTATCTAAGTATATTTTTTTTATTTTTAATTATGTTTTTATTTAAAGAGCTTAGAGCAAAAATTGTTATTCTACTTTTTATATCAATAATTTTAATATCAATACTAAGCAATTTTAATAAAGAAATTGATAATAAAATAAATTATTCATTCAAAGATCCAGTAGAGCAGATTATGTCAACTCCGTACAATAATATTAAAAAAATTACATTCTTAAATAAAGAATTTTATATTTTTACACATATATATCAGGCACATTATTTTACAGCTTTTAATATGTTCAAAGATAATAAAATATTTGGACAAGGAAATAAGA
>Ga0115004_10004006_pt1 | contig 11856 bp, 5 predicted proteins | sample ArcticOcean_MG_C_10_FD_88737 | JGI IMG/M metagenome (GOLD analysis project Ga0115004, IMG submission 88737) | Marine microbial communities from western Arctic Ocean - ArcticOcean_MG_CB11_90 | ecosystem: Environmental > Aquatic > Marine > Oceanic | place: Arctic Ocean: Canada Basin | collected...
AAGAGTCTCTACGACGTAGAGGTACTTTTTATCTACCCACCTCTGGAACGCGAACGTATCGATTTTCAATCCGCGGTAACGACAACTGGATATTGTTGTGCTTTTTTAAACTCCTCGTTCGATACTAAAGCGGATAACGTGTTTTGAAAACGTTCAAAGAACTCTTCTGTCAAACACTCGTTTTTTTCTAGCGTCGTGGCAATCATCGGCACGTTGATGACCTCTTTACCGCGGCGTAGTGTTCGTTAACGCTCTGATCGATCAGTAGTTCCTCTCGCGCGCGGTAACCCTAAAGCTCGTCCGGGCAACCGTTTTGTAACAAAAAGTTCAGGCAGGCGGTATGCTTGTTCTCTCTCGCGCAAATAGTGGCTTCTAAATTCCACGCGCAATTATGCTCGTGTAAGTACTTCAACGCAGCGAGTTGCCCTGCCGTCGCCGCGGCGGCGCAGCACATGTGGTTCATCTCGCAACCGTTCTCGACGCAATATCTTAAACACTCCATTCGTCCCTCGTTCGCGGCACCGGCGACGGCGCCGGCGTCCCATGGGCAATCAACTGCAGCCGATCTCAAGTATTTCAAAATCTCGAGATTCCCACCTTTCGCGGCCATTGCGGTTACGACGCTCGTTATGGGACAACCGTTTTCGACGCAATACTTGACGGCGGCAAATTTTCCAAATTTTGCGGCCGTCGCCGCAGTGATAGCGGTCCAGGGGAAACCTCTTGAACGTAACAACGCGAGACTTTCGACGTCGTCGTTACCTGCCGCACACGATGCAATCTCGTCGTTTTTTTCGCAATCCGATTGTTCTAAGCACCACATAAGCGCCTCGCGTTGTTTGAACTGTATGCTTGCGGCAACGCACTCCCAGTTCCACGGCTTGTCCTTTGAACGCAAATAATGCATGGCCTCAATCTGGCCTTTTTCGGCTGCGTGTACATAGCAGTCAGTATTACAAGGGACGTTTCGTTCGACGCAATACTTTAGGATATCCATATGGCCTAATTTTGCGCTGATTTTAGCTGTATTTTCATCCCATGCACAGCCTTGCGAATGTAGATATTTCACAACCTCGAAGTTACCGCGATACGCACACCATTGCATCGTACGTGCATCGCACGGGCAACCGTTCTCAACTAAGTACTTCAACACGTCCAAATGATTTTGAAACCCTGCGGCGTAAGTTGATTGCCAGTCCCACGCACATTTTTTCCGCTCCCGACACCACTTAACGAGTTCGACGTTCGCAGTTAAAACGACGTTGGCGATGAAATACTCCTGATTCATGGCAATATCTTCGCCGTTTTTACCTTTCCGATCGAGAATTTGCCCCCACGAATATCGCTCGAAAGCCCATTCTAATTGCGAAGTAGTAGTGAATTCGTGCATCCAAAATCGCTCACGAATTAAAATCCCCGAATTCTTTACGATCATAAAAGTCTGCTTCGACGCCGCTGCGAATAACTTGATCTCGTTCCCATTCAATAACGGGGCAATTTTTTGCGAAAATATCTCTGGGTAATCGGAAACTATCGCGAACAAAGGCGCCGGTCCTTTTTTTTGATTTCTTCGTTGCGCTCCGGACTTCTTCTTCTTCTTCGATCGTTTTTTACCACCTTCTTCGTTGGTCAACGCATTTTGTTTTTCGCGGTTTTTGTCACTATCTTCGTTGAACCCGTCGTCGTCGTCGTCGTTGCTACTTTTAAGTTTAATAGTAATAGTAGCAGAATCGCGTTCTTTATCATTAACCGAGTGAGCTAACTGTGTTTGTGTTACTAATAACGAAGTAGCTTCGTCAACGTTAACCATGATTAAAATCGATTTTAATAGACTGATAGAGAAAAAATTTATGTGTGTGGATAAAAAAGCAAAAGCAGGCGTTTTGCTTTAAAAACACACACTTATGGTCAAGCGTGATATGAAAGAGGGGTTAATTATATCAAAACAGTCGCAACTTTAATACCACCGAATTTAGATTCTTTCAAAACGTTCGCCCACGATGATATTCGTTTCATGTAGGAATACGCGACGATTACGCGTATTCTTTTCTGCCGCTCGGAACCACTCTTTAAAGACGATGAGCAATCGTTATAATAATAAGGATCCACTTCGACGGTTGGGTAATGATAATGAACGCCCGTACGACCGCTTTCGATTTCTTTTACCTTTGTGAATTCTTTACCGTCGCCTTTGTTCGATATAGAGAGCGAGAGTTTTTTTCTACCTGAAGAAGCGTCATTGAACGCTAACGCGACGTAATGTTTACTACTTAAACTGTTCATCTCTGCCAGTTCGCTGTTGCTAAGGACTCTCTGAGTCGTTCCGCGTATCCTACCACTGCTACTATTACTACTACTATCAATATTATTGTTTCCCGCACCATCATCATCATCTGTATATTGTACTGAAAAATCAACCATCGATGCCTTTGAGTCTGGATTTTTCAAATCAGTTCTTCGCTTCGGAACTGTCCAAGATAACCCTCCATTCTGCGATATTGATTGCATTAAAAATCCCGATTTTGATCTCCATAACTGTAAAATCGAGTCATCTGCGGACGATAAAACGGCTACAGTGCCCTCGATTACTCTCCCATGTCTTGGATGAACTTTACCGTGAGAATGCCAAGTATGTCCGCGATCTTTTGAAATCAGAACGCCCGAAATCGTTGGATGGCCGGAACGGCATCCCTTTGCAGACGACGCCTCTCCCCAATAAGGCAACACCCAATTTTTAGTCTTTGGATGAACGATTAATTTGTTTGCTATAACTTTTGGATTACCTGACTCCGCGTCTGTAGTCATTAATGTCTTAGGTTTCGTCCACGAAATACCGTCGATTGTAGAAACGCTCATTATATTTCCACCCGGTGACCATCGATTTTCTGGCGTCATCATTCGTAAACATTTCACGCTTTCGGCGAAAAATAACCACAAAATGTTCTCTTTTCGATCTAAATGCAAAACTGGAGCCCATACCGCGTTTCTTTTATCCTTCTTAACGTTTATGACTATCGATTCGGTCCATTTTCGTAAATCATCCGAGAACGTAGCTCTTAAATGCATATCGGAAGTACCTTCGATACCTCTAGAGCATTGCCATATAAGAATCCATCGATAAAACGCGCCTTTCGGTAGTTCCGAAATCATCGCCATGTGCGAATACCCTATCAAATTTTTCTCTGAGTTCTTAAACGCGTCGACTATGAACTCTGCATTATTACTATTCCTCTCGCTCGTAGTACTACATTTTTGTTCTATATTTTTCGTGTGTTCGTTCTCATCGAACCGCGCGTATGCCATCGATGGATGTTTATCGTTTAACATGTTCGCGTTTCCTTTTATCTTCGCGAGTATTTCTCTCTGCTTCTGTTTCCTAGTTCTGCCTGTCGTTGTCCTACTACTATTATTATCATCATCTCTATCGTTATTGCTACCAAAATAATCTAATTCAGATCGAGTAAAAGTAGCAGTAGATGATGATAATACCGAGTCATCGTTCCCATTAATCTTATCATTGATATCATTACTATTATTTTTGTTATTAGGGGATTCCTCATCAGTGAATGAAATTAACGAAGAATCTTTGTTTTGAGTGTCTAATACGGTTAAAATCATCGCAAAGAGCAGTGTTAGAGATAGGATTGTGATTGACGAAAATTGTTTCTTATTCTTCTTCGTTGCATTTTTTATGGTCATACTTACTCTGCGTCTTCTTCGGTTGAGAGTTATTATTTATTCGCAAAAGTAACGTCTTGTCATTCAAAACACATCCATATCGGCAGCGAATTATTCCAAAACGGAATATCGTTCCACATAATAGTAACGCGCTTAATCAAATCAAAATCATATAATCAACGCGTGAATAAAAAAGAGAGAACGATGATGATCATCGCAATCCATCAATAACAACGCTATTGATTTTCTCTCAATCTCTCTCACACACAAACGCAGTGCATAGTACCTAAAACTACCATCATCAATCCACTTTCAATTCTGTTTCAGATATAAAATAGAAAACATAAATGTTTATTGTTTTCTTCTTAATAATAACGTCCTTCTTCTTCACTGATGCGAGCGCATTAGAACTACGTAATAATAATAATAATAATAATAGCAATCAAATGAACGGTATCATTTTTGCTGCCGATGATGATCAAAACAATTACAATAATAACAACACTCAGAACGAGAACGACAAACTGTTAAGAGAGTTCGTATCGAAATTAGTACTGAAAGTACAAAAAATAGATTCGATCGAATTCTTTCACGAAGAGTTCAAGTTAACTATCGAGGGCGTTGAATGTACAGCGTTTTCCGTAGACGCGGTTAAATCTAAGGAGTATTTCAATGCATTTGATGACGATAGCGATGATGATGATGATGATGAGAGAAAGAGAGATTCGTTGATGAAGATTGAAATCGAAAACGCGCGAGCGCGATGTACTGGCGTCTGGGATGTTTCGAATAAAATTTTATCGAATTCTGCGAAAGGGAGTATTGAAATGTCAATCGTCAGAGCTGCGTTGAACGTGAGTGATATCAAGTTTTTGTCCTCCTCTTCCTCTGCGTATTCTGATTCGAATAGTAGTACTAGTGGTGATATTAAATATAAACTGCCGAAATCGATCGAGTATCAATTTTGTTCGATGGAAATTGCGAGCGTCGATAATTTGAAGTTCTCTTCTGCATCTGATGATGATGACGATCACGACGACGGAAATAGTGAAGAGATTTTAAAATTGTTGAACAAAGCTTCGACTGAAATTGCAAAAGCTTTGAAGATTCTTTTCGAGCGAGAGGCGTGCTCGGAGTTGAAAAAATTGAGCGAAAGTCAAAAAGCACTTGATTTTTTTTCCGCCGTCGATGAGTACGTTTTAAAAGAGTTTCTATTCATAAAAGATGTAAGCGATAATGATGATGATGATAAAGGGAACAACAACAACAACAACAACGATACTACTACTAATACTGATAACACAACAACAACAACAACAACACAACCAAAAAATGATTTTTTTGATTGGAACGACTCGACTTTAATACGCGTCTTAAATTTCATATCGTCCAAGTATATTGGAACGAGCGGACCGAGATCTTTGAACGAGTTCGTTAAATGGTTCACGAACAATACTGGAATATTAACCGTCCCTCAAGAGAGACTAATAGATTCAGAATCGCACGAATCGATTTTTGTCTTTGAGAAAAAATATGACGTCGTCGACGATTCTGCGAATAAGTTGTTCAAATCGATATCGTTCGCAATCGAAGCGGTTGAAATCTTAGGTCTCGATACGGCGGATATTTTATACGGACCAGTTGCCGGTGGACACGCATTGACTGAAAAATTGAGTAATGATAATAATAATAATGATCAGAAATACAATTCATCTGTACAACAACCCCCTGTTGCTGATAGTTCATCATTGTTAGGTTTCTCCGTTGGATGGAACAAAACGGAAGTTCGCGTTAGAGGTTTGTTGAAAATTATCCCTTGGAACGAAACTCAATCACCTTCGTGGATTGAAGATTTAATGTTAAACCTAGAAATTAATTCAATGGAAATCGATTTAGATATCGCTTTAGAAGTTTCAGAGAAAAAATGGGAGATGTTAACGCAGGAGCAATTTAAAAACATGGCGTGCTTATTCGGCGTCGTTCGAAAATTCGACGTCGAGCAATTGAGATGGGACGGAACGATCGCAAAATTGACAATTGATAATAGCGATTTCGAAGAAGAAGGAGATAAAGAATATAACAACAATAATAATTTAGAAGCTGACTTGCAATCAGCAGTATCAAATCTATCAGAGTTGATCACATCGACGTATAAGGAAACGGTCACGGCTATAGTATCGAACGAGTTCAAGGAAGTGTTTCAACCAATCATAAACGCTTTGATTTCGATTAAATTTGGTGAAATCTCAAACGAGGTATGTCCGAAACAAAACGTGAAATCGCTCGAGATTGCGAAAGTTGCGAATACGTTCGCGTCATTGTTCTTTTTAACGCTGGCTATAGCGTGCATTATTTTAGCAATCCTTGTTAGGTTTGTTATTCCCGCGTCGTATATTAGATCTTTAAACAGGAGAGCGGAGAAGAAAATAAGAGCTCGCGAGATGCACGACCCTTTTGATGGCGATGGTGATAATAATTGTGACGATTTGCTAATTGATGAGACCGACGACGATGATGACGACGACGAAGAAGAAGATGACAAGAACGCAGAGTCACTCGAAGATGATGAAAATAACAACGATGACGATGTTGAAAGAAATCAAACGCCAACAATGATAACAAAAAAGAAGACGACGCCAAAAAAGAAGAAGCATAGACGAGGAGGATCAGCCATCCTTGCTACTTTGCTTGGCGCAGAATCAGATTCGTACTCGGACGATGACTATCACGTTAACATTGACGATGATTATTTCGAAGAAGATGAGGACAACAATACCAATGAAGGAGAACAACAACAACAACAACAACGAGGATCATTAGCGGAAACATCAGCAAAATTAAAACAAAAACGAACGGAAACAACTAACGATCAGAAGAAGAAGAAGAAGAGAGAATACGCGCGCAGATTCCCAGAAACTGCATGGATGGCGAGTGGGAAAAATAAATCTTCAAATTACAAAAAGCTCTTCTCCGATTCGCTCTCGAAATCGATGAAGCCAAATTCCCGATGGTGTTTACGCTTGATGTTCATGGCTAATATATTTTTGTTCTTGAGCGCAAATACGGATTCTGGTGCATCAGTTTCACTCTTTGCGACGCTTACGACGCCCGTCGTCGATTCACAGTCGACGACGATTGAGAAAATGAGTGCTACTTCTACTGCTACGTTAGATGTTCTTCTGCAACAGATGACAAATAATTCTGCACCGGTATCCTCAGAAACAACAGCGAGCAATACTAACAACGAAGAGCAGGAACAAAAGTTCATCGTCGTTCAAGCTTCGAGGGAAGATCTATTCAACTTCTCACTCGTTGGAACCGTTAGAGATATGTGGCACGCCAAAGTATACGTCATTGCGATTTTGATCGTTTTGTTCTCTGGAGTTTGGCCGTATTTGAAAATCTTTGGGATGTTCTTTTTATGGGAAATTTCCGGAAAGATTGTTAAATCATCGACGAGAGGAAAGTTTTTGAAAATAGTCGATCGTTTAGGAAAATGGAGTTTATTCGATTCTTTCGTAATGACAATGTTCATGGTTGCCTTTCGATTTCATTTACATACGGTTGAGGATGTTAATAAAAATCAAAACGATGGCCCGCTTTCGTTTGGCGATTTAGATGTCGTCGTGCAACCGAAGCGATCGTTTTATGTTTTCCTATCGGCGACGATTTTATCTTTAGTCTTAGGACACGCTGCACTATCTATGCACAGAAAATCAATTTCGTCGAAAACGGAAGTTGATGATAAAGCGACGCCTTTATGGCGCCGAGACGAGAAAAACCCAGAGAGACTTTTGCGAACAAAATCTGCATTTGCGCAAGCCGTGGCAGTTTTCGTTTTACTCGTCTGCTCCTGTTCGTTCTTAGCAATTGGCGTATGCACATCTGCGATACAGTTTGATTTCCTTGGAATTGCTGGATATGCGCTCGGGAGCGAGGAAAAAACGAGATCGTTCTCGCTCGTGAAATTAGCGCAAGCGTTGCCTCATGCGAGCGATATTCCCGGCAACGCAGTTACGAACAAAGATCATTTTTTTTCCATGGCTTTCATCGGTCCAAGATTTATTCAAGTCACGTTTTGGATTTTTGCCGTCATCGCGCCTTTAATGCAAATGGTAATCCTATGCTTACTATGGGTCTGGCCTTTAACTCCAAGAACGCAGCGTAGGTATCAAACGTTAGCCGAAATCTGCTCGGCGTGGTCGTCTCTAGACGTCGTATTATTTGCCGTCGTCGCTGCGATGTTACAAATTAAACGTTTCGCAAATTTCGTCGTCGGCGGTGGTTGTCTATCGTTCAACACCGCTCTAGCCGCTATATCTAATCGCGATACTTTAAACGTAGACGATGAATGTTTCGATTTAGACACTGCGTTTGAACCCGGGTGTTGGCTCTTAATCGCTTCTGCGTTAATGTCCAATTTTGTTGGTATTTGGGTCACGAAAAGATGCGATATGTCCGTCGCAAATAACGAGTTACGCTTACGTAGTTCCCTCTTAAGAGGTTTACGCGAAGAAAGCTATCATTCCGATTTAGACGATGACGATGATGGTGATGATTTAGACGATATATTAGAAGAATAAAATTTGAAGCGCTTCGCTTCTACTCTCCTCGCTCCAATGAAGAAGTAGAACGATGTATTACGAGTAGCAGTAGCACATAATCTTAGCACGTACGCAGTCCAGAGTACATTAAAATACACACACGCGTTTCCAAAGTACTATTTACACATCTTCATCGTCACGCGAGGACGGGAAGGATCACTACTGACTACTTCCGTACTTCGTCCCATAAATGAAGGCTATAGTCTTAACTAACTGAATTCGTCACTAAGTGGAAGACAGACTGATGACAATAAATAATAAACATTAAATTCAATTCTCTCTCTAGTACCAATAATATTCACAATATTTGTTCATAGACAAAGATGAGCACTCGTCATACGAACGATCTACTTAAAAAGCAGGGGAAGATAGAGTTCGTCTTAAGACGGTTAGAGAACGCATTTTTTTTCCCGAAATTGGAAGAATTGAACAACGAAGATAAAAGATCGTTTACAGTGAAAGGACGTGCTAATAATAACGTAATAATAGTAATAACGAAGAAGAAGAAGAATGAAGCGATTGATAGTGGTTGTTCGTTAATGAAGATTAAGAACGAAGAGCGAAGAGACGGAAGTAATAGGTTTAAGAAGCGTTCTTCTCGGATTGAATCAGAAATATTTCTTACTAAACGTTCCCCTTTATTTATGGGAGAAAACGCGAGAGCGCGAGCGCGAGGAGATCATTCCGGCACCTGGGTTAATCGATCGGAAATATTGAACTTAGCGAGAATAATTGAGCAGTTCACACCGAGAGTGGTTTATCAATCGAGGATTCAAGAGTTAATCGATCGTTATGATTTACTGAGAGGAGGAAGAAGAGACTGTATGGCGCTCTCCATCGCGAAGGATTTATTCGCCTTACGTAAGGCTTTGAAGAGCCTCGATGGACTCGCGAGGTTTTACCAAATGCCTGAAATTCGGTGTCGCGATTTGTGTACAAAAGATGAAGCATTAGAGCGGAGGGGAGAGGCGAGAATGAGACGAGATTTAATACTCGGTATGAAGAGTTTGATTTTGAACGCGTACGACGAGAAGAGAAGGAAGCGTGAAAAGATGACGACAGTAATCGATAAAGAAGAAGAAGTAGTAGTAGCAGTGCAAGTGGCACAGAGTACTACTACGGATACTAATGCTAATGAAAATAATAAAGTCGTCCTCGTCTGCGAAGATAAATCAACAACAGCAAAGAAAACGAATTTAAAGAAGAAAACAATACATCCACAAAAGCGCATTGGCGGAGCAAACGTTATCCGAAAAGCAGCCAGAGTCTTTGGAAAAGAGATTACTAATAATGGTAATAATACTAATATGTAACATATATATATAAATATATAAATTATTTAAGCATAAGCGTATTTGTATTCCTCAAACTGCCACGGATGAAACTCTGCATCCAAAGCCTCATCTTTTTCTACGCGCAAATCTTCAACTACATTCTTCTCAATCTTTCGAATTTCTTCGTACGAATTTTTGTTATACACAAAGCAATGGCGAACGATCTCGGCCTCGTCCGTAGTGCACTCTGCATCCTGTTGTTCAAGAAAAAACCTCGGTTTCCATTCACTTGTAGCATTGAGAGCTCTTCTTTCGCGTCGTTCCGCTCGTTGGCGTTCTTCCAAAACTGTTTTCTGAGTACCCGCTTTAGAATTATCCGCCTTCTCTAAAGCGCGCCTATCAGGTCTCAAGCGCGAATCTGATTTTAACAAAAGTTTGTCTTCTGGAATCATTTCTGTTCCTATCATTTCAACTGCGTATTTGTTGAACCCGTACGGGTGTTCGTGAGCGAAATTAATTTCTTTTTCCTCAACTTGCCATAATACTCTTTCTATTTTGTCTCCTTCTTGTTCTATGTCGTCGTTAATGTTTCCAGAACATTTCAAGTCTTTATTCCAATGGCCGAATACTTTCAATGTTTTCTTCGCATCGTCTTCAGGGGAATCTTTAACAAATCCATTGACTTCGTATCTTCCTCTTGAGCTCCAACCACAAGCAGTGAACTGTAAATCGCACGTCTTTTTGGTCGTCAAATTCTGCACTCGCATTGAACCAAAAGTATCGACCCAAATCCTGCCGACTATTAAGTTATTTATCCTAGACGTCGGGGGGATGATATTATACGTTTCTTGAGTTCGTTTCAAGAATATTCTAGTCCGCCCGATTGGGAAAACGTCCACCCAATTACCCATGAATTTCGTTTTCACAGCCGACGTGATATCATACGTCCATTTCGCGGTTTCAGCGTGCCCGGCGCCTATTGGCGGATGATGCGATACTTGCTCATAAATCGCCGTAGACTTATTATCGGACAATCTCAATTCGTACGTTTCGCCTAAAATTGGATTAAAAGGCTTCTTCGTTCTCTCCATAGTAGAATACACCGATACTGCATACGCGGTAACCAAAGCCAATCGAACGTCTGCGTCGTCCTCATCAGCCGCTTCGTCCAACAAGTGCTGATATTGCAAAATCTCAGCCATCTTTTGTAAAGTCGACATAGGTTCCATTATAAAAACCGGTACTGAAAAGACTGACATGACATCGGCACCGATCATGTTCTTCAAAGTCGCCCACATTTGTTTCCTATCATCCTGATTATCATCTGCTTGGCTATTATTCGTATTTGTTTTATCGTCTCCGTCTAATTCTTCCTCGCCGCCTTCGGTGACTTCGAGTTCATCTACTCCGGCAAGACTGTTCATGTACAGGAAAAGAGAGAGAGAGAGAGAGAGAGAAAACGAGTACGCACGTTGTCAGTGCGTGTACGTATGTATATATATCACATATCACGATCAAAATTTATACAGAAGAAGAAGAAAAAGAAGAAATCTGATCAGTAATACTCTCTACGCGCGCGCTTCGATTCTTCCCTCTAAAAGACCTCTTCCTCTCTCTCTCTCTCTCTTTCTTCTCACAGAAAAGAGCTCTCGCGATCGAATCTCATCGCTCCACGAACTCACTCTTCCTCCAGTTCTAGGGACTAAACGTACTCAAACATAACTTGTTGAAATATGTATGTATCCATCATTCCATCCATCCACGCATATATTTCTATCGTCCACGAAATCGAAAACAAACACAAAACACGTTTTTATATCCATCTAAAAGTTGAAAAACGACCACACACAACGACTATTACGACGTACTAGTTAATCCCATCCCCTAAAGCGTTCACTAAATCACTACCGAACGTGGATACTCTGGAGAATAACGATCTGTGTTGTGGGTTATTGGCTTGTTGTGGCGGTTGTGAAGAAGACATTATGATATGTTTAGGTTTAGTATTTATTTTATTTACTTTGATGATAAAGCGCTTTTGAAAGGCGGAAAAAAGTGTGGACGATTTCAGAGCTTTTATTGCGAAATCCTCTTATTTTTGACTTTTCTTTTCTTGATCACGTACTAAACCTGTGTTTAAATGAATGAAACGAATCGGAACGAAGAAGATAGATGGAACGAGCGAAGAAGAAGAAGAAGAAGAAGAACTTTGATCGCCGGCGCGTCGTCGTCGTCGTCGTGTTCATTACTAACGGGAAAATCCTTGTCGTTCTTCCTCTTCCTCTCGTTTATTTATTTAT
>Ga0115004_10004007_pt1 | contig 11853 bp, 4 predicted proteins | sample ArcticOcean_MG_C_10_FD_88737 | JGI IMG/M metagenome (GOLD analysis project Ga0115004, IMG submission 88737) | Marine microbial communities from western Arctic Ocean - ArcticOcean_MG_CB11_90 | ecosystem: Environmental > Aquatic > Marine > Oceanic | place: Arctic Ocean: Canada Basin | collected...
CGTAATGTTTAAATTCCATCGAGTATGTTGCTCGACCTTGTGATAACGATCTAACCACAGTGGAATAACCAAACATTTCCGCAAGTGGTACTTCACATCGTATTACTTTTATTCCGGCATTGTCCTCCATGCCTTGAACGATACCTCGTCGTGACGATAGGTCTCCCATCACATCACCCATATATTCTTCAGGTGTTTCAACCTCAACAAACATCATTGGCTCTAATATTATCGGATCTGCTTTTTTACATCCATCCTTAAAAGCAAATGAAGCTGCCATTTTAAATGCATTTTCATTAGAGTCAACATCATGATAAGAACCATCAAACAAAGTTACTTTAACATCTTCTATTGGGTAGCCTGCTAAAACACCTGCAGTAATCGTTTCTTTGAGTCCTTTGTCAACAGCTGGAATAAATTCTCTAGGGACGCTCCCACCCTTAATGGAGTCAATAAACTCATAGCCCTTACCAGTTTCATTAGGTTCAATCTTAAGCCATACATGACCATATTGTCCTTTACCCCCAGATTGCTTAACAAACTTGCCTTCTTGTTCAACAGATTTTTTAATCGCTTCCCTATATGCAACTTGAGGAGCCCCGATATCTGCCTCAACAGCAAACTCTCTTCTCATACGGTCAACCAAAATTTCTAAATGTAACTCACCCATCCCTGAGATAATTGTTTGGTTGGTCTCTTCGTCTGTTTTAACCCTAAATGATGGATCTTCTTGAGATAAACGACCTAGAGCTATACCCATTTTTTCTTGATCTACTTTTGTCTTTGGTTCAACAGCTACATGAATCACGGGCTCTGGGAAAATCATACGTTCAAGAATCATAGGATTTTTGATATCACAAATCGTGTCGCCTGTCGTAACATCTTTTAAACCAACTGCAGCAGCGATATCACCCGCCCTAACTTCTTTTAATTCTTCACGATTATTTGCGTGCATCTGCAAGATACGTCCAATTCGTTCCTTTTTACCTTTGATTGGGTTGTATATAGTATCCCCAGCTTTAACAACTCCTGAATAAACCCTAAAGAAAATAAGTTGACCCACAAATGGATCTGTCATAATCTTAAAACCAAGCGCTGCAAAAGGCTCGTCATCAGAAGCATGGCAAACCATAGGCTTACCTGACTCCGTTTCCCCTGGTGTTTCTCCAACATCTACTGGCGAAGGCATCAATTCAACAACAGAATCCAACATTGCCTGAACGCCTTTATTTTTAAAAGCTGAACCACAAAGCATTGGTACAATTTCACTAGCCAATGTTCTAATTCGAAGGCCTGTTTTAATTTCTTCTTCTGTAAGATCACCTGTTTCAAGGTATTTATTCATCAATTCTTCGTTAGCTTCAGCAGCATTCTCAAGCATATTTTCTCGCCATTTTTGGCATATATCTTTTAGGTCATCTGGAATATCAACATACTCAAAGGCGATACCGTGATTCTCCTCTTCCCAGAGGATTCCCTTCATTTTCACTAAATCTACCACGCCTTTAAATGTTTCAGAGGCACCGATTGGGACTTGAGTGGGGACAGGATTAGCTTTAAGTCTTGATTTCATTTGATCATAGACCTTAAAGAAATCTGCGCCTTGTCGATCCATTTTATTTACAAATGCTAGACGAGGCACTTTATACTTATTAGCTTGGCGCCAGACAGTTTCAGATTGAGGTTGGACACCACCTACCGCACAATAAACCATACATGCACCATCTAAGACGCGCATAGAACGTTCTACTTCTATGGTGAAATCAACGTGCCCTGGTGTATCAATAATATTAATTCTATGCTGATCAAATTGATTTGCCATACCAGACCAAAAACAAGTTGTCGCAGCCGAGGTAATTGTAATTCCTCTTTCTTGTTCCTGTTCCATCCAATCCATAGTAGCAGCGCCATCATGCACTTCACCGATCTTATGGTTTACACCTGTATAAAGAAGTATACGTTCAGTCGTTGTTGTTTTACCAGCATCAATGTGTGCACTGATTCCGATATTTCTATAACGTTCAATTGGAGTTTGGCGAGCCACTTTTATTTAACCTTTTACAAAAAATTTAGAAACGGAAATGAGAGAATGCTTTATTTGCTTCCGCCATACGATGAACTTCTTCTCTTTTCTTCATCGCTGCACCTTTGCTTTCAGAAGCTTCCATAAGTTCAGCAGCAAGCCTTAAGTCCATTGACTTTTCACCACGTTTTCTAGCTGCCTCTGCTAACCATCGCATTGCAAGAGCTGATCGCCTTGCTGGCCTTACTTCAACTGGAACCTGATAATTCGCTCCACCCACTCTTCTACTTTTTACCTCAACAACAGGTCTCAAATTATCAATTGCAAGGGTAAAAACTTCAACAGGATCTTTTCCACTTTTATTCTGGATCTGATCAAAAGCACCGTAAATAATTCGCTCAGCTACTGATTTTTTACCACTGGTCATTATTACATTAACAAATTTAGAAACTTCTTGGCTTCCAAATTTTGGATCCTGTAAAATTTCTCTTTTTGGAACTTCTCTACGTCTAGGCATATCTAATAACCTCTTTTAAATTAAGCTTCTTTTGGGCGTTTCGCGCCATATTTTGATCGACCCTGTCTTCTATCTTTTACACCAGAAGTATCTAAACTACCTCGTACCATATGATAACGAACACCAGGTAAGTCCTTAACACGTCCTCCGCGCAGTAAAACAACAGAATGTTCTTGTAAGTTATGGCCTTCGCCACCAATATAACTAATTACCTCATAGCCAGTCGTTAGTCTAACCTTAGCAACCTTACGAAGTGCCGAGTTTGGTTTCTTGGGCGTTGTAGTATAAACACGAGTACAAACTCCTCTTTTTTGTGGAGAGGCCTCTAATGCTGGCACTTTGCTTTTTTCTACAACTCTTTTTCTAGGTTTACGAATTAACTGGTTAACGGTTGGCATTGCCTATCCTTAAAAAATTATCATTATCTAAAAACTCTCTGCTTTTTTCAAGTCTATATACTTGAAAAAGGCGAGAATTGTATTTTGCTTCGGTCATATTGTCAACTCTAATTACTCAGTTGGCACTTCAATTTGAGAGTTATCTCCAGAAATCTCTTGAGGAGCAGCATTATCTTCTAATTTCTCAGAAGGATTAATACTAAATGCGGCTTCGGCATTTTCGAGATTTGTCATATCTTTTTCAGAGCTCTTAGGAAGAGCTTTTAATCTTGCAGCCTCTTTCCTATTAAGATGATAAGCCATTCCAGAGCCAGCAGGAATTAGGCGTCCAACAATAACATTTTCTTTTAGACCTCTCAATTCATCACGTTTTCCTAAGATTGCTGCCTCAGTTAAAACTCGAGTAGTTTCTTGGAATGATGCTGCAGAAATAAATGAATCTGTAGCTAATGATGCTTTGGTAATTCCTTTTAGCACATATTCATATTTTGCTGGAGCTTTATTATCAGCAACAACCTCCTCATTCATAGTTAAGACTACTGCGCGCTCAACTTCCTCTCCTGGGATAAACGTTGTATCTCCACGACTTGTAATTCTAACCCTTCTTAGCATCTGTCTAACAATAACTTCGATATGTTTATCATTTATTTTCACACCTTGAAGTCTGTATACATCTTGAACCTCATCGATAATATATCTCGCCAAAGCCTCACGACCTTGAAGCCTCAGAATGTCTGCTGGATCTGCAGGGCCGTCCACAATAGTTTCGCCTTGTGTAACAACCTGACCATCATGAGCAGTTACATGCTTGTCTTTTGGTATTAAAAATTCCTTGGCTTCACCATCTTCATTCGTAATCACTAAACGTTGCTTGCCTTTTGTGTCTTTACCAAAAGATACCGTTCCAGTGTTTTCTGCCAATATGCCGGCATCCTTAGGAGAGCGTGCTTCGAAAAGTTCTGCAACCCGAGGAAGACCACCTGTAATATCTCTTGTTTTAGAGGATTCTTGTGGAATCCTTGCAAGAATATCACCTACTTTCACGTCCTGATTATCAGTTACCGTAATAATGTAGTTTAATTGGAAAGTTACATTAACAGAGTTATCTGAACCCTCTAATTTAACCTCCTCCCCTTTTTCGTCTAAAAGTTTAATTTGGGGTCTAGTTCCTTTTGACTGAGTTGCTTTTGCTTTTGATTCAATCACAACTAATGTTGATAGACCTGTAACATCATCAATTTGTTTAGCAACTGTAATACCTTCTTCAACGTTCTCGAATCTGACTTTACCCGCATATTCAGAAATAATAGGTCGGGTATGAGGGTCCCATGTTGCCATAACACTTCCGGCCTTAATTTTTGAACTATCGTTCACGGATAATGTTGCTCCATAAGGTACTTTATGGCGCTCTCTCTCCCTGCCAGAGTCATCTTCAATCAAAAATTCACCATTTCTAGATATAGCTATCTTTTCATTCCTTGCATTTGTTATATAGCGCATCGTAGATGTAAATCGAACTATACCTGATGATTTTCCTTCGATTTGACTCACTGATGCAGCTCTTGATACAGCACCACCAATATGGAATGTTCTCATTGTTAATTGAGTTCCTGGCTCACCGATTGATTGTGCTGCAATAACACCTACCGCCTCACCTTGATTTATAATATTTCCTCTACCCAGATCTCGCCCGTAACATTTTGCACAAATTCCATATCGGGTCGCACATGTAAGCGCTGTCCTAACCTTTACTTCATCAATACCAAGCGCTTCAATCTTTTCAACTTCATCCTCACCAAACAATGTTCCTTGAGGATATAAAACTTCTTGATTTTCTGGATGAATTACATCCAATGCATTAACCCGACCTAAAATACGATCACTTAATGGCTCTACAACTTCACCACCTTTTACAAGAGCCTTTGTTACCAGTCCGTCCTCGGTCCCACAATCATGCTCTGTGACTACTAGGTCTTGAGTTACGTCAACCAAGCGACGAGTCAAATAACCAGAGTTTGCAGTCTTTAAAGCAGTATCAGCTAGTCCTTTTCTCGCTCCGTGGGTTGATATAAAGTATTGCAATACGTTTAGACCATCTCTAAAGTTTGCTTTAATAGGAGTTTCGATAATAGATCCATCTGGCCTAGCCATTAAACCTCTCATCCCAGCAAGCTGTCGAACCTGTGCAGCTGATCCCCTTGCGCCTGAGTCTGCCATCATATAAATTGCGTTGAACGACTCTTGCATAACAGCATTACCATTTTCATCCTTGAGAGCTTTCCCATTTTGGTCAAACACTGGCTCCTCTTTTAACTTACTCATCATTGCATCAGCAATTTTATCTCCTGCGCGACCCCAAATATCAACTACTTTGTTATATCTTTCACCCTGAGTTACTAATCCTGATGAATATTGAGTCTCAATTTCCTGAACTTCTGCATCAGCATCTGCAATTAATTGGACTTTTTCTGTTGGTACCAACATATCATGAACACTTACAGACATTCCTGCTTTCGTAGCAAATGAAAACCCTGTATACATAAGTTGATCAGCAAGAATAACCGTTTCCTTAATACCCAACTTTCTAAATGACACATTGATTAGTCTTGAAATTTCCTTCTTCTTCATAGACTTATTAATGTTATCAAAAGATAATCCAGCCGGTAAAATCTCAGACAATAAAGCACGGCCAACCGTAGTTTCGTATCGTTTAATTTTTACCGTCTTACTATTATCAAAATTAATCTCATACTCTTTAATTCTAACCGTTACTTTTGCATGAAGATCAACAGCCCCCTGATCATAAGCACGTCTTGCCTCATCAATATCAGAGAACTTCATTCCTTCGCCTTTAGCTGCTGTTCTTTCTCTTGTCATATAGTAGAGACCCAGAACGATATCCTGTGATGGGACAATAATTGGCTCTCCATTTGCTGGTGACAATACATTATTGGAGGCTAGCATTAATGTTCTAGCTTCCATTTGTGCTTCCAGTGAAAGTGGAACATGCACTGCCATTTGATCACCATCAAAATCTGCATTAAATGCTGCACAAACTAGAGGATGTAACTGAATAGCCTTGCCTTCAATTAGTACAGGTTCAAATGCTTGAATACCCAAGCGATGAAGAGTTGGTGCTCGATTCAATAAAACTGGATGCTCCCGAATCACGTCCTCGAGAATATCCCAAACCTCAGGACCTTCCTCCTCCACTTTCTTTTTGGCTGCCTTAATCGTTGTGGCTAGACCTAATAGTTCAAGTTTGTTAAAAATAAATGGTTTAAATAATTCAAGTGCCATTTTCTTTGGTAAGCCACATTGATGTAGTTTTAATTGCGGGCCAGTTACAATAACTGATCGACCTGAATAATCAACTCGCTTACCTAATAAGTTCTGTCTGAATCGACCACCTTTACCTTTAATCATATCGGCCAATGATTTTAGTGGGCGCTTATTAGCTCCCGTCATGACCTTACCACGTCGTCCATTATCAAGAAGTGAATCTACAGATTCTTGTAGCATTCTCTTTTCATTCTTAACAATAATTTCTGGGGCTCTTAAATCTAACAGTCGACGTAATCGATTATTTCTGTTTATAACTCTCCTATAGAGATCATTAAGATCAGATGTAGCAAATCTCCCGCCATCAAGAGGAACAAGCGGCCTTAGTTCAGGTGGTAATACAGGAAGTATATCCAGAATCATCCATTCGGGCTTAATGCCAGACTGCTGGAAAGCCTCTAAAACCTTAAGTCGTTTTGCAATCTTCTTTATTTTTGCATCAGATCCTGTTGCAGCTAATTCGTCTCTAAGCGTTAAGATTTCAGAAGATATATTTAATGAACGAAGTAACTCTTTAACTCCTTCAGCTCCCATAACCGCATTAAATTCATCTCCAAACTCTTCAGTTTTTGCTAAATAATCATCTTCGGTTAGAAGTTGACCGCGCGTTAATGGGGTCATACCTGGATCAATAACCATATAAGCTTCAAAATATAAAACTCTTTCAATATCACGGAGTGCTATATCCAAAACCATGCCTAATCTACTAGGTAGGCTCTTAAGAAACCATATGTGTGCTACAGGGCTTGCTAAATCAATATGCCCCATTCGCTCTCTTCTAACTTTGGATAGGGTTACTTCAACCCCACATTTCTCGCAAATGACACCCCTATGTTTTAATCTTTTATATTTACCACATAAACATTCGTAATCTTTAACTGGACCAAAAATTTTTGCGCAGAACAGGCCGTCTCTTTCAGGCTTGAATGTTCTGTAATTAATTGTTTCGGGCTTTTTCACTTCGCCAAAAGACCAAGATCTAATCTTTTCTGGAGAAGCTAAAGCGATTTTAATGGCGTCAAACTCTTCAGCTTGCGTAGTCTGTTTAAAAAGGTCTAATAATGCTTTCATGTCCTATCTCCTAGTTTCTATCAAGATCAATATCAATTGCTAATGAACGAATTTCTTTTGTAAGTACATTAAATGATTCCGGCATACCGGCATCAATTTTATGCTCACCTTTAACAATATTTTCATACACCTTCGTTCTTCCGATTACGTCATCCGACTTAACAGTAAGCATTTCTTGTAGCGTATAAGATGCGCCATAAGCTTCTAGTGCCCATACTTCCATCTCACCAAATCTTTGCCCACCAAATTGTGCTTTACCACCCAATGGCTGCTGTGTAACTAAAGAATATGGTCCAGTTGATCGTGCGTGCATCTTGTCATCAACCAGGTGATGTAATTTCAATACATGCATATAACCAACAGTAACAGGCCTTTCAAATTTCTCTCCAGTCCTTCCATCATATAAACTTACTTGGGTTTTATTGGCTGCAAAATTTAATAGCTTAGTGTGTTGGCTATCATCTGGATAAGCCAAATCGAGCATTTGCTGAATGTCTGACTCTGCACCACCATCAAATACTGGAGTCGCGAATGGAACTCCATTAGTTAGATTTTCTGCAAGCTCTGTTACTTCATTGTCTTTTAATGACTTAATATCTTCTGATTTACCAGAAGAAGAATTATAGATCTTATCAAGAAAATTTCTGACTTCGGAAGTCTTCTCATTCGCCTTTAGCATCTCATCAATTCGATCACCAAGTCCCTTAGCTGCCCATCCTAAGTGCATCTCAAGGACCTGCCCAATATTCATTCGTGATGGAACGCCCAGAGGATTTAGACAGATATCTAAAGTTTTTCCATCTGCCATGTATGGCATATCTTCAACTGGTGCAATTTTTGAAATAACACCCTTATTTCCATGACGCCCAGCCATTTTATCACCAGGCTGTATTCTTCTCTTAACAGCCAAATGCACTTTAACCATTTTTTGAACACCTGGAGGAAGCTCATCACCTTGGGTTAATTTGCGCTTTTTCTCTTCAAAACGATTATCAAATTCTTTCTTCGCTACATTGAAATTTTCTTTAAAGAATTCAAGCTGCTTAGAATCTTTATCGTCTGACAATCTAATATCAAACCATTCGTGTTTACCAAGATCTGATAAAGTTTCTTTTGATAATTTATCGCCTTTTTTTAAAGATTTTGGTCCGCCAGTTACTGTTTTGTTTATTAGAAGTTTTTCAATACGGCTAAAAGTGTCCTCTTCAACTATGCGTAATTGATCCGCTAGGTCTTTCTTAAAGTCCGTTAATTGATCACCAATAATTTGTTCGGCTCTAGAATCTCTATCGATTCCTTCGCGCGTAAATACCTGAACATCAATAATTGTTCCTGACATTCCAGATGGCACTCTTAAGCTTGTATCTTTTACATCAGAAGCTTTCTCACCAAATATCGCTCTTAGTAACTTTTCTTCTGGAGTAAGTTGAGTTTCACCTTTTGGGGTAACTTTTCCAACCAATACATCACCAGCCTCTACCTCTGCTCCAATGAAAATAATTCCAGACTCATCCAATCTTCCAATCATTCTTTCTGAAAGATTAGATATATCCTGAGTAATTTCCTCCGGCCCAAGCTTTGTATCTCTAGCCACAACTGATAGTTCTTCAATATGAATTGAAGTGTATCTATCTTCAGCCACGACTCTTTCAGAGATAAGTATAGAATCTTCAAAATTATATCCATTCCAGGGCATGAACCCAACAAGCATATTTTGTCCAAGAGCAAGTTCACCAACATCAGTTGAAGCTCCGTCAGCAACAACATCACCACGTTCAATCTTGTCGCCAATCTTTACTAATGGTTTTTGATTAATATTAGTGTTTTGATTGGACCGTGTATATTTTGTTAAGTTATAGATATCGACACCTACTTCATTTTGTGCAGTTTCTTTGTCATTTACCTTAACTACAATTCTTCTTGAGTCAACATAGTCTACAACCCCCCCTCTTTTAGCTTGAACAGTCGTCCCAGAATCTGTAGCAACAGTTCTTTCAATACCTGTCCCAACTAATGCTTTTTCAGCTCGTAAACAGGGTACAGCTTGACGTTGCATGTTAGCTCCCATCAATGCCCTATTAGCATCATCATGCTCCAAAAATGGAATCAATGATGCAGCCACCGATACAATTTGTCCTGGTGCAACATCCATAAAATCAACATTTTCGTTACTAGCCATAGTAAATTCATTTTTATATCGAGAAGATACTAGATCTTCTTTAAATTTACCGTTAGCTCCAATCTCAGAATTAGCCTGTGCAATCGTAAAGTCACTTTCCTCAATTGCAGAAAGATAATCAATTTTTGCTGTAACTTTTCCGCCTTCAACCCTTCTATAAGGAGTTTCAAGGAACCCATATTTATTTGTTCTGGCGAATAATGCCAATGAATTAATTAATCCAATATTGGGACCTTCTGGAGTTTCAATAGGACAAACTCTTCCGTAGTGAGTTGAATGCACGTCTCTAACTTCAAATCCTGCTCGCTCTCTAGTTAATCCACCTGGGCCCAAAGCCGAAACTCTTCTTTTATGAGTAATTTCAGACAGAGGATTAGTTTGATCCATAAACTGCGAAAGCTGTGATGAACCAAAAAATTCTCTAATAGAACTTGATATTGGTTTTGAGTTAATTAGATCATGCGGCATTAAATTGTCTGCTTCTGCTTGACCAAGTCTCTCTTTAACAGCTCGCTCAACCCTAACTAAACCTGTTCTAAATTGATTCTCAACAAGTTCACCAACTGAACGAATTCTTCGATTTCCCAGATGGTCAATATCATCAATTTCTCCTCGTCCATTCCTTAATTCAATTAATAAACCAACAACAGACAATATATCCTCATTGGAAAGAATAAATTCGCCTGTTTCTGTTTTTGGCCCTGATTTTTCATAAAACCGTTTTAACCATTCAGCATATTGATCGTATGTGCTTGGAAAGGCACGGCGATTAAATTTCATACGCCCTACATTCGATAGATCGTACCGATCAGGATTGAAAAATAATCCCTCAAAAAGTGCTTGAACAGAATCTTCAGTTGGCGGCTCACCAGGTCTCATCATTCGATAAATCGCAACTCTTGCGCTGTATTGATCTGGAACTTCATCGGAAGCTAAAGTCTGAGAAATATAATCTCCATGATCCAAATCATTTGAATAAAGTGTATTAAATGATTTAACTTTTGCTTCGAGCAATTTCTCTAAAACTTCTTCGGTAATTTCGGTATTTGTATCAATAATTACCTCGCCTGTTTCTGTGTCAATAATTGCTTTTGCAATTTTTCTACCTAACAGGAATTCTGGATTAACCTTAACTGATTTAATTCCCGCCTTTTCTATTTCACGAATATGTTTAACTGTAATTCTTTTGTCTTTAGCAATAATTAAGTTACCTTTTTTATCGCTTATATCAAATTTTGCTATCTCGCCCCTCAGTCTTTCTGCGACAATTCCAAAATTAAATTCTTTTGATTTAATTTCAAAATTTTCGAAATCATAAAAAGTTGACAGAATTTCCTCAGATGACAAGCCAAGTGCCTTTAGTAAAGTTGAAACAGGCATTTTTCTTCGGCGATCTATTCTAAAATATAAATAATCTTTAGGGTCAAATTCAAAATCTAGCCAAGAACCACGATAAGGAATAATACGGGCAGAAAATAATAATTTTCCTGAGGAATGAGTCTTACCTCGATCATGTTCAAAAAAGACACCAGGGCTTCTATGGAGTTGAGAGACAATTACTCGCTCAGTACCATTGATAACAAATGATCCATTTTGAGTCATTAGCGGGATTTCACCCATATAGACCTCTTGTTCTTTAACTTCCTTAATCGTTGGCTGGGATGCTTCTTTATCCATGATGGTTAAGCGAACCTTAACCCTTAATGGTACACCATAGGTGAGGCCACGTTGCTGACACTCCTTTACATCAAAAACTTCATCTCCAAGCACATAACTTACATAATCAAGCTTAGCATTGCCTGAATGGCTTGAAATAGGAAAAAGCGTATTAAAACTTGATTGTAATCCATGATCTTTTCTTTCTTGTTGCGGCACATCTCTTTGAAGAAATGCCTTATAAGATTCAAGCTGCATTGCTAATAAGTATGGAACTTCTAATACCCTCTCTCTTTTAGCAAAACTTTTTCTAATACGTTTTTTTTCAGTAAAGGAATAGCTCATAGCGTCTCCGGAGTTAAAAATTTTAATAAAAAAATACTTTTTTAATGTTTTTTTATAAAAATTTTGTTCTTATAAAATAAATGAAGGCTGACCTCATACAAAGTCAGCCCTTCACTTTTGTTAACTTTATTTAAGCTCAGCAGTTGCGCCAGCGTCAATTAATTTTTTCAATGCTTCTTCAGCAGCAGCTTTTGCTAATGCTTCTTTTACAACTTTTGGTGAAGCATCTACTATGTCTTTAGCTTCTTTAAGTCCAAGCCCTGTAATTTCTCTAACCGCTTTAATAACATTAACTTTGTTATCGCCAATACCAGTTAAATGA
>Ga0115004_10004009_pt1 | contig 11849 bp, 7 predicted proteins | sample ArcticOcean_MG_C_10_FD_88737 | JGI IMG/M metagenome (GOLD analysis project Ga0115004, IMG submission 88737) | Marine microbial communities from western Arctic Ocean - ArcticOcean_MG_CB11_90 | ecosystem: Environmental > Aquatic > Marine > Oceanic | place: Arctic Ocean: Canada Basin | collected...
GAAAGGGCTCAAACAGTGCTCGATCAACTACATCAAAAGTTAGATGAGCGCTTAGAAGCACGAATCAAATCCTATACTGAGGAATATAAACAATACATGGATGAATCGTCGGACGAGTATCATCCGGTTAAAGGCCAGCGCCTGCCCGAGATAATCAAAATACTCCGTGATTCAAATGAGTTCTGGAAAAAGCACATTCGCAGTGAGCACTCCCTAGTATTCGAACACAGCATTGGGGGGACCGGGGCTTATTACTGGGCAAATCTTTGGGAAATAGAACAAATCGTCAAAGAGCTTGGTGGTAAGATTTCCTCCTACTAATTATTTAATTTACCGAAAGGGTCATTTCTATCAGTGCAGCGATAACAATGAAATTTGAAAAAATAGATCCTAATCCAGAATATTTGATCAAATCAATTTCAGAACAAGGCTACAGCTTAGAGACTGCTTTAGCCGATCTTATTGATAACTCAATATCTGCAGATGCTGATAGAATCGAGATCTTGATATCGATGGATGAGGAGCCATTCTCCCTCTACCTTGCTGACAATGGCAACGGCATGAGCGAGCCTTGCTTGCGAAAGAGTATGGAGTTTCCTAGCGATTCTCCCGAGACACGTAGAGCAGGTAAAGATCTTGGTAGGTTTGGTCTGGGAATGAAGACTGCTTCATTTTCACAAACTAGATACTTCTCGGTATTTTCCCGTCAAAAAGGTGAGGCAGAGTATGCCGGCCGTACATGGGATGTCGAACGCCTAAAAAAGAAGCGTAAATGGGATTTAGGCATAAATCCAATTGAGCAAATTAGATGCTCAATGAATAAGTATAGAGAAAGCAGTAAATCCTTTCTTAATATGTTTAATGATTTCGAGCCTAATACTGTGATTCATTGGCGCGGGCTCTATAAATTTGAAAATTACATTGAAAATGATACACGCAAGTCAGCATTAGAGTCGCAGCTTAACGAGGTAACCTGTGAGCACTTATCTCTAGTTTTTCACCGCTTTATGGAGCGAAAGAAAAGACCTTTAATAATTAGAGTTAATAACAAGATACTTAAGCCATTTAACCCATTTCCAACGAGCGAAGTAGGTGTTAGAAAGATCGCACCTAAGCAGAAAAGTTTCAGGTCGGATCATATCAAAATAGACGGAATAGTTTTACCATCTAGTAGTATGGAGGAGTCTAAAAAATCCCAGACAATCTGGACGACAAAACATCGCGGATTATTCGATATGGAAGGAATCTATGTATATAGATCAGACCGTATAATTTTGTTTGGTGGTTGGAACGGACTCACTAGAAAGGCTCCACGCCTTCAGTTAGCACGCATGAGAGTTGACGTAGGAAACGGCGTTGACCACCTCTTACACCTAAATGTAGCTAAATCGCAAATAGTAATACCCCACGACCTTAGGAGTGGCTTCGAATCGTATATTCACGAGCTTAAGACTGAAGCGGAGCGCGAGTTTTACAATCGAGGTATTAAAAGGTTTAACGAGAACAAGGGCACAAAGGTGCAAGATCTATTTAACCGAACTCCATCGAACAAAGGTGTTCGATTGGAACTCAACCATGACTTTCCTTTAATTAAAAATCTTCAAAGTGCACTTAGTAAAACCGAGCAGCTTCAACTCAGAGCGCTGGTTCGAATGATTAACACTACCATAAACAAGCTAAAGCATACCCATGAAGATACTCCCTACCTAAAAACGACTTCGCCCAACTCATTCACAAATGAAGAGATTAAATGCATGCTCAAGCAGTTAATAGAAGGAGGTATGTCCAAAAATGAAATACGTCAATCAATACTTCCGCACCTAGGTCACACACCTGACAGCTATCCGGAAGACATCATTAATTTGTTTAAATAATTATATCATGGAGTATGTAGATCTAATCAAGCGCCAGATTGACGGAATTATAAAAAAGTCTGCTAAACAGCCTACGGGGAGGCAGTATTTTGATACTACGCTCTTCCGAAACTTGAAGAATAATATATCGATAGTTGCAAAGTTAGAGGGCCTACCTGATGTCGACGGGGATAAGCTATTTGAATATTACGAGACTGCCGTAAGCGAGTGGCTATCGACTAATCCCATCGAGGTTGAACAAGCTTCTTCAATAGTAAAAGAAGGCTACGAAAGCTGGCTAAATAAAGAGCGCGTAGATTGCATAAAGTGGCACTACGCCGACCGCTACATTCGAATGCTGAAAGAAAAAGGGCGAGCTAAGGATGTAATCAGGGGTATCGAGCACTCGACACAAGATATACTAAGCAAAATGGGGGATCCCAAAGCTAAAGCTTTTTATTCGCAAGGTTTAGTAGTTGGTAGCGTACAGTCGGGAAAAACAGAAAATTTCAATGGCGTAATCAACCGAGCAGTCGATGCAGGCTACAAAATGATAATAGTTCTTTCGGGCATAATGGATGATCTTCGAATCCAAACACAGAAACGCATAGAGCTAGATGTCGTTGGAGAAGGCATAATTGACGAAAGGACAAATGCAAATGGACCTAAAGGAGTTGGGCTCATCACTAATTTTTTCCAAAGACCAGACATAGAGAACGATAAAATTCAATCAATCACTTCTCACAAATCTGACTTCAGTAGGGCGCTTGCAGATGCAAATTTTAACGTTAATTTTCTTAATATATTAGTATGTAAGAAAAACGTAAGTATATTAAAAAACTTATTGTTATGGTTAAAAGATAATCCACGGCGTGAGAGTATACCGCTGTTAATCATCGATGATGAGGCTGACAATGCATCTTTAAACAACCAAGGGCATAAAGGTAAGGAGTATGCCTCGAGGATAAATAAACAATTGCGTGCTCTCCTTGCGCAATTTGAAAGGAAAACGTATCTAGGCTACACTGCCACGCCTTTCGCAAACGTTCTACAAGATAGAAATGAGGCTCCAAAGTCCAAACTGATAGAAAAAGTAAAGATCGATGGTGAAACTATCGAAAAGGAATTTCCGCTAGTACCCAATATCTTCCCTGAAGATTTTATCGTTCTACTTGATAGCCCATCTAATTATGTGGGAGCGAAGCACATATTCGAAACGCTGGAGCCAATAAATAATGATTTGAAGCAAAAGATCCCACTTTATGTGGCTATTCATGATAACATCGAAGCTTTTCCATCTAGAGTATATGAAAATAATCGGGGTGAATTAGTAGGCATACATAACTACCGAACAAAAGAAGAGTTTGAGCACTCCGACCTAGTGTCAACGTTTGGCACTTATGCTTTTTATAAATCGGAAACTTCAGCTACTACTAGGCATGACGATTATCCAAAGGCTTTACCAAAGTCACTTAAAGATGCAGTGGCATGCTTCATAATTTCAATAGCGATAAGAGATTATAGAAAACCAAAGATGCAGCATTCTAATTTTTTTAATCCTCACAACACAATGCTAGTTCACGTTTCTAGGTTTATTCCATGGCAGAATAAGACGAAAAAATTGCTTAAGGACTATTGCTCAGATATTCAAAAGAAACTTCTAAGTGATAACCCAGAAAGTGATGACTCTGTTTATTCCTACTTTAAATCAATTTGGTATAAACATTACGCGAGAATTATTGAAGATATATGTAATTACCTACCTGATGGTTACGAAGATCCATTTATGTCACCCTTATCATTTGTATCTATAAAACATAGATTGATTGATGCAATTGAGGGGCTAGGAGTTAAGGTTTTAAATAGTAGTAGAGATGGGGAAAAATTGTCATATACTGATAATAATCCACAAAAAGTGATTGCTGTTGGAGGAAACCGGTTATCTAGAGGGTTCACACTTGAAGGTTTATCTATTAACTACTTTTGCCGGCAGACTAATTACTCTGATACACTTTTACAAATGGGCAGATGGTTCGGATATCGCCCTGGCTACCTCGATTGCTGTAAGATTTTCACAACGGACGAATCAATCGAAAGTTTTGACCTAACAACTAAGACGATTGAAGAACTAGAGGGAGAGTTCCGCAAGATGGCAGATTCACCAAAGAAAAATCCATCAAATTTTGCCCTTAGAGTTCGAAAGCACCCTGGAGCGCTTAGAGTAACAAGACCTTCGATTCTAAAAAATGCCACAACAGTTAAATGGTCATACCAAGACACTCTAGTGCAGACCCCTAAGTTTGATGTAACGAAAGCTGCTTTGGATAGTTCGTGGACTACTTTTCAAGATTGTATCGTAAAAAACCGACGCTTTTTACCAGAATTAAACCAAGGATTTATTGTCTCAGAAAAAAAAGCCGGAGCAGATGAAATAGCGAATTTCGTCGAAAAAATCAAAAACTTAGATTCGGTCACAAGGAAAAGTTTGGCCCGATATATTAAACTCTGTAGTGATAAGGGAAAGCTTTCTGAATGGACAATTGCAATTAAAGCCACAGGCCAAGGGCAAAATTTGGATAAAGCTAAGACAGGGTTACAAAGGACAGTTAATCTAGTAGTTCGAAAAGGTCCAGATAAGAGAAATAGCTTACTAAGGGATGATTTCATAAGCAAATGTATCTTTCGTTCTTCAGGTCGAAGTGCTAACATTATCACTGGAGGTAAGGATTTAGCTATCTCTCTCTCGGATGATAAAATCGAATTTGCTGAAAATTCGTTTAGAAAAAACAAAAAGAATGCTCTTCTAATGAAACACCCTGATTGGAGCGAGGCAAAAGCGGAAGCTAAAGCAATAAAGACTAATATCCCAGAGCATGTATACCGTGAAAAGATTGAAGAAACAGAAGGCGTTTTGCTTATATACCTAATAGATCCTAAAGAGGTTTTCTTCAGGTCGGATGACGATAGCGACACTGAGCTAAGAGATATCGCTACAAAAGAAGAAATAGATCTAGAAAAACCCTTAGTGGGCTATGCGATTGGAATTCCACCAATACAAGATGATAATAGTGGAGAATATCTTCAAAGTGACATTGATATCATCGAGGAAGATGAAATTATCGACGATGAAGACAGCGAGTTGCCAGAAGAATTTCTAACTCATAATGAACTCTAAAGATTTACAAGATAGATGGCTACAGATTGGGGTAGCTAGAAGCGAGCATAGCTTAAGATTGCTCAGAATAAGTGCTGAGTGTGTACCAGAGCTATCTCTCGGATTAAGTCCCAGTCAAAGGCGCTGTCTAGTACTATCACTCGAATCGATCGAAAACCTAAATATCCCAGCAACGGAAAGGGAATATTTATCACTCTATTTGTTACAAGAAGAAGAGATCCAATATGTAGTAATTGAGCTGATAGATATTTACTTTGAAGACCTATTCAATGACCTCATCGCTTCAATCTATAACAGAATTGATAAAATAAAAGTTCTAGTTGAGCAGGCTCAAGAATTGATACGCTGTTTTCATAGATGGAGCGAGTTCTTTACCAAGGTCAATTCGTCAAGATTATCACGCCAACAGATAGAGGGGCTGTTGGGTGAACTACAAATGCTACAAGAATGCATTACCAAAAATACAGATATAAATATAGACCACTTATTAAATGCATGGAGAGGGCCATACGACAACAGCACGGACTTTCTTTTCGATAGTAAGAATGTCGAAGTAAAAACAATCCTTTCAGGGAAGAACTCAGTTGTTATTTCTAGTGAATTTCAACTTGCGATTGAGCCAGCTAAGGACCTTGAGCTCGTTGTTTATGAAGTTGAGCAAAATACTCAAGATGGCTTCTCTATTAGCGAGCAATTGAAATCACTAAAGGAGGTCATTTATACGCGACTGGGAGACTTTACTATCATCCTAAAAGCTTTGGCCAAAATGTCTCTGACAATGGGAAACGTGACTGAATACGATAACTTTCGCTTCTCTTTCCAAACTAAGCGAACATACAAAGCTGCAGACGAAGAATTTCCTAAGCTCAATAACGAGAATACGAAAGCGGCTATACACTCCTTGAAATATTCAATAAGGCTAGGGCTCCTTGAAAATTACCTTATTGAAGAGTTAAAATACGATTCTAAGTAATTATGGAAGAAATAGAAGAATTTCTAGCGTTTAGAAAAGAGCTACTTAATGACTCAAAAGACGAGGATGGGTTCATTCAAGAATCAGAACTTTTAATTCGGACTACGCCCTCGATATTAGATGCAAAGTTGGTCGATACCGAGGAATCTAACCCTGCATACCATTACTCTGAATCTGATAACAACAAAATCAACGCTTACACAATTAGTGATTCAGGAGAGCGACTACAGCTATATATTGTAGATGAAAGAACGCTTATTGAGAACAAGAATGAGGAAGCACTTAAAATATCGCTTAGAGGTGATTACGAAAAGCAGTTCAGCCGTGCAAGCTCACTCATCAAAAACATATTAAATTTAAAAACTGGCAGCGAGGTGCAAGACTCTAGCCCAATTTTACCACTCATTTCTAAATTAACATCAGAAGATGGAATTGATCAGTTCGATGTCATCGATATCTTCTTAGTTTCACTTACAGCTACGGTTGAGCGTCCAGGCGGTGTAATACGCCCCCGTACAATGCACTTTGAGGAGAAGACACTAAATGTATCAGCAAAAATTAACGGAAAGAAAATAAATAAAGACATTCTCTTAATGAGGAAAGTCATCGATTTAAATTTCTTGTATAATGTTGAAATAGCTAAAGGCAACAGAGAGCCCTTGGTAATTAATTTTGAGAAGACCTTTGGTGAGGGCATAGAAGCAATTCAAGCTGCAAACGAGAAGACATTTGAATCTTACCTTTGTGTTTTTCCGGCTAAGCTGATCGCTGAGCTTTATAAGCGGCATAGCACTCGTCTTTTAGAAAAAAATGTGCGTTCTTTTCTACAATTTGGAAATAAGAGTGTAAACTCTGGCATGAAAGCTACGATATCGAATCCTAAGGAATCGTACAAATTTATAGCTTACAATAATGGTCTTACAATTACAGCAACTGCTGGGAAGATAAAGAAAGGCAAGGGACAAACTTATATCAAATCACTAACAGATTTCCAGATCGTCAACGGAGGCCAGACTTCGGCAACCTTGTACTTTTGCCAGAAAGAAGGTCTTGATATAAGCAAGGTTAGAGTAATGGCCAAAGTAAACATAGCTAAAGATTTGAAAGACCAAGATCTCAACGATCTAATAGGAAAAATTAGCCAATTCTCCAATGCGCAATCGAAAGTATCTAAGGTAGATTTACGTTCAAGAAATCCTCAATTAGTAAAGCTGAAGCAACTTAGTCAGTCAGTGATGACGCCCAAAGGGGAACAATGGTTTTTTGAGAGAGCTAAAGGGGAATACCAAACCCAAGTTCGTCTCAAGGGTAGAAATAAAAAAGCAGTCACTAAAAAATACCCTCCGAAACGACGGTTTTCTAAAGAATTACTCGCAAAATATTATTCATCTTGGGGTGATAGGCCTTATTTAGTTAAAATGGGTGGAGAGAAGATCTTTCGTTATTTTATCGAAGAACTATCCGGAAACACTGATGACGGCATTGAGCCACTCAACGTAGATCGTGACCTATACGAGAACATGATCTGTAGAATATTAATTTTTAGGGGCATGGAGACAATACATGGAGCGAGAGCAAAGGCCCTTGGGCAACTACGTGCCGCAGTAATACCGTATTCTATTTCAATCCTTTACAGCCATACAGAAGGATTAGACGAGCAAAGAGAATTCGATTTCAGATCTATTTGGAAATTACAGGCACTTCCCAGTGATTTATCTGATTTCCTAGAGGACTTGATGAAAGTTATGTATATAGCCATTAAAAAATATTCTGCGAGTGATGACTTGAGCGAGTACTCTAAAAAACAAGAACTCTGGGAAAGTGTAAAAAGCTGTACAGAGATCAGTAAATTCATAGCAACTGATTCAAGTAAAAGGCTGCTAGATAGATATACTATAAGGAAAAAGTAATAGTAGCGTATTTATGGCTAAATCTATGCTTCCAGTAGTCGATATTTTTGCAGGCCCAGGTGGATTATCTGAGGGGTTCTCTAGTGCTTCCTTTGACGTTCGCTTATCAGTTGAGATGGATAAATATGCCCACGAGACTCTAAGGTTTAGAAGCTTCTGCAGGAAGTTAATCAACAATAGAAAAAGGAAATCACTTACGACCTTCTACAGTAGCTTGAATGATCAACATAGTCCTAATTTTTCCAATTTGAAGGAGCGACATAAGGTTCTATGGGACGAGGCAGATGGTGAAGCATTGCGGGCTACGCTTGGCGAGGTATCACCAGACTTTATATCTGATCGAATAGAGAAAGCCATCGGTGAAGCAGACTCATGGGTCCTTCTGGGCGGACCACCTTGTCAAGCTTACTCATTAGTGGGACGTTCTCGTATGTCAGGCACGGGTAAAAAGTTCGAGAATGATCACCGTCATTTGCTCTATCGTGAATATCTTCGGATCGTAGCAGCTCACGCTCCGTCCATATTCGTAATGGAAAATGTGAAGGGCTTACTTTCATCTGATCATAAAGGTAGTAGGATATTCGAGCGGATAAAGCAGGACCTTCGGAATCCTAGAAGAGCAATAAAGGTTGATCCAATAAGGTGCAGGCAAGGGGAACTAGAGTACGAACTTCATTCATTATGGACCCCGAGTAATTCCGATTTGTTTGGTGAAATACCAAATCGAGACTTTATTGTTAAGGCTGAGCTTCAGGGTGTCCCGCAAGCTAGACATAGACTCTTTATTGTTGGGGTTCGCAAGGATCTTGGATTAACAATGCAACATCTCAGGCAAGCACCTAAAAAAATAACAGTATGGGATGTGCTAAATGACCTACCAAAAATTCATAGTAATCTATCAAAAGAAAAGCAATTAGGCTGGCTGAATTATATTAAAGAGTTCCCGTCAACCGAAGCAGGAAAGTGGACACAGCTAACATACCCAAAAGTCTATAAGGAGATTAGTAAAACGCTTCGAAAGATGAATACTCATCTCAGCTCTGGTAGTGTAGCAGTCAAAAAACAAGATAAAGCTGAATTACCTCATCTGGCCAAGTGGTTTAAGTCTGCGCAAGTGCCAGTTGCACTTAACCATGAATCTCGTGGTCATATGCCATCTGACTTACACCGATATCTGTATAGTAGTGCCTTCTCTGAGGTAAGAGGGGTATCCCCCAAGCTCCGAGAATTCCCACCTAGTCTTCTGCCAGCGCATAAGAATATAAATAAACAAACAGGAGAAGCAATTTTTGAAGATCGTTTTCGCACCCAATGCAAAAGTAAGCCCTCCACAACAGTCACTTCGCACATCCACAAAGACGGACACTATTTTATTCACCCAGAGCCTAGCCAATGTCGAAGTCTTACAGTTCGTGAAGCAGCCAGATTGCAAACTTTTCCTGATGATTATTTGTTCTGCGGGCCAAGGACAGAGCAATTTAAACAAGTTGGTAATGCAGTTCCTCCTTATTTAGCATTTCAGATAGCAAATGTCATCAAAGATATACTTTCTTAACTTTATCTAGTTAGTTAAATAATATCTCCTATTTCGGTGATATAAAAATGAAGAAAATTATTCAAATTCTACTCCTTACGGCTTTTATATACTCAAACTCTGCAGCTGCAGACCAAAACCTTGAACATCAATCGTATATAGAGGTTCCAGTTATACGTATAGATGAAGAAACATTTGAAGAAGCGGAAAACACAGACTTCGAAAAACAAGAATCAGAACTATACGCTGACTCGCACGTTGAAGAACAAGCATACGTAAGAGCTGATATCGCGTGGTGCGTAAACCCTGATTGTTTTGTTGATGGTTTATGGTCTAGGCGTAGATCTCCAGAATGTATCTACGAAAGGCGCTATAGTCTGTTTAGTGCAGTGTGTGATATTGATGCAGACAAAGATTGGAGAACTGCTGATGAGTGGACGATCGTAGTTAACGGGCCAAGACCTAGCTATGAGGATAGCGATTCAGACCAATATCATTTCTTTTATCTGCATAAGATGACCTTTGATGGAAAGCCTCCCATCTACTCGATTAGCTGGAATGCGAATATGGAAGGAGAGCCAGTTTATAGTCACGCCCAATGGAATATGGGGGAGGATTACACTTACTCAAAGCATCCAGAAAAAGACATTCACACTATTAAAGGATTCGGTAGTAAGATAGTCCTTAATTTCGAAATCTCACTTACAAAATATCCTGAACCAGAAAACACTTCTTGGCGCGATCATTATAAGGAAGCGCTTTGCACTGCTAGTATTAATCAAGCAGTCTCAGAATTAATCTCGCTACAAAGAGCGCGTATAAAACAGTTAATGAAGCTCAAGTTCGAAAAAATTAGGTCGAATGAGTACGATACAGATGAGTATAAAGAATCAATGGTAAGAGAAGCTATAGAAGTACAGGAGGCTTGGGATGCATACGCACAAGCAAGGGGCAGGGAAGTAGCTGCTTCATACCGTGGAGGAAGTGGAAGCGGATATGGATTTGGCAGAACATACTTTGACCTTCAAGTAGAGCGAATCAAAGACCTATTATCCGTTTATAAGTAATGCTACGCCTTCTATTACTAATATGTTTAAGCAACTCCCTGTGGGGTGTTAATTGGCACCATGGCCCATATGCTCCCTGGCAAGAGGTAGAAGAGATCGGAATTAAAAAGTTAAAGCCACTCCTTCCAGAAGAATTCCTATGGGGTGTAGAGAAAATAGATAGATCAGGTGAGGAATATCTTCTTCAAAGGTTTGCTGTAGGTGATATATATCTAAACCTTAAGTCATACTTCAAAAGGATGAACGATGATGATAATGGTGATAACAACATCTACTTATCAATTAGTTCTGACGATGAAGATAGCCCTTCAGAAAATGAATTACACTTTTCCATATTCGCTTTTATAGGACCATTGAAGGTTTATGAGGCGTATCTCAATGATGATGAGATAAAGGATGTAATTATTGTTAAGTACACGGGCGGTAATGGAAGTGGCGCCTGGCACGCTGATGTTGGTTTTCTTCTGTCTTCTCCCCAAAAAGGCGGATATAATTTTCAGGTACTACCTACAATATTCACAAGGGAGGACTTCTTAGTTATAAATGACACTAAATGTTTTATTCAATCTGACCTAAATTCAGTTGAAAAATGTAATGACGGGAAACTTCACAATTTCTTTGTTTATCATTTAGTCGTCTTTGATGACGATTCCATAAGAATAAATAATGAAATAAGTGAGAGATTTCCCAAGGCGGTATGGTGGAGTTTTAAGCCCAATTATGCAGAGACTGATTTACTTACTAAGTCAGACAAAGATGACGTTGCTAGAAGGAGTCTCCCTGAGATTGAGAATAAAGGCTTTCTATCAACACCGAAGATTAAGTAAGTATTATTCGTCTCCCTGCGCTTCCCAAACCATACCCCTTTACTTCTCCCCCTAAATAGAAACACAAAGGGCTTGTAGGGACTCCTAGATCAGAATCCTTGTGCAAGGACGGGGTATCTTAAAGGCTAGGGGGAGGATGATTTGTTATATGCCTTCTCCTTTTCCTTATACTCTATCTTATCCCCAAACTCCTTACTTCTCCATAAACTTATTCCCTCTTTTATACTCCCTCCATTTCTATTAATTACTCCTTCTATTTCTCCTAATCCTACTCCTGTTCCTTCTCCTTCCCCCTTGGTAACCCCCTTGGTAACCCCCTTAGAAGCCCCTTCTTTATACTTCCTGGGTTCGCAGTCCCGTACTTCTGGGTATGCCTCATATATGCTTTTTCGTATGTCATCAGGGCATTGATTCTCAGCATGCATCTTCACAGTCGAAAAAATACAATTGTTTACTAACTTTTCTCTGACTCCTAGCTGATCGCCGATGTAATTCTTCAGCCATACGCCA
>Ga0115004_10004010_pt1 | contig 11848 bp, 11 predicted proteins | sample ArcticOcean_MG_C_10_FD_88737 | JGI IMG/M metagenome (GOLD analysis project Ga0115004, IMG submission 88737) | Marine microbial communities from western Arctic Ocean - ArcticOcean_MG_CB11_90 | ecosystem: Environmental > Aquatic > Marine > Oceanic | place: Arctic Ocean: Canada Basin | collected...
TAGGGAAGAAAATAGTTTCTTTCATAAAATAAGTAACTGTCAAAATATATTCGATATACCGGTGAATAAATCTAATTGATTGTAAATATAAACTAAAAGATTAATATTGGTTATGAAAAAAAATAAAGATCAATTTATTAAAAATTACTTTCAAGGGGTCTCAAAAATATCGACTCTAATAAATAAGTTAGATATAGAGAGTATTGCACAATCATTAATAAATATTAGAAAGAAAAACGGCAGAGTTTTTTTTTTAGGTGTTGGTGGTAGTGCTGCAAACTGCTCTCATGCAGTGAATGATTTTCGTAAACTTTGTAATATTGAATGTTATTCTCCTGCTGACAACATATCGGAATATACAGCAAGAGCTAACGATGAAGGATTAGATAGCACATTTGTAGGGTGGCTTAAAGTTAGCAATTTAAACAAAAAAGATGCATTATTTATTTTGTCTGTGGGGGGTGGTAACGAAAAAAGGAAAGTTAGTATGAATATTGTAGAAGCAATTAAATTTGCAAAAACAACTAAATCTAAAACGCTTTCTATAATTGGAAAAAAAGATGGATATGCTTATAAACATTCAGATGAAAAAATACTCATACCCAACATAAATAATAAACTTATAACCCCATACTCAGAGGCCTTTCAGGCTGTTATATGGCATTGCATTGTATCGCATCCTAAATTAATGATAAACAAAACAAAATGGTAACAAGGGGCAAGCATGAAAAATAAATTTAAAACAAAAATTTACGCAGATGGTGCTGATATGAGTTCAATATTAAAGCTCAATAATAAAAAAATTATCAGTGGTTTTACAACAAATCCATCCCTTATGAGAAAATCAGGTGTTAAAAATTATAAAGGTTTCTGTAAATCTTTATTAAAAAAAGTAAAAAAAAAACCAATTTCCTTTGAAGTCTTTTCTGACAAATTAACTGAAATGAAATCTCAAGCATTAGAAATTGCTAGCTGGGGAAAGAATGTTTTTGTTAAAATACCTATCATTAATTCAAAAAATATTAATACTACAAGTTTAATTAAAGATCTGTCAGCTCGTGGTATAAATATTAATGTCACAGCAATATTTTCAGTTAAACAAGTAAAAAAATTAATTACTAATTTTAATCCAAATTCAAAGATTATATTATCGGTTTTTGCTGGAAGAATTGCTGATACGGGTGTTGATCCTGAAGATATAATAAATAAAATTTATTCAAGAATTAAGAGTAAAAAAAACATCAGTATCCTATGGGCAAGCTCAAGAGAAATATTTAACTTGCATCAAGCAGAAAGAAGTAACTGTCATATTATTACATTAGGTGCTGATCTAATTTCAAAATTAGAATATTATAAGAAAAATCTTGAAGAGTATTCCAGAGAAACCGTTGTACAATTCAATGCTGATGCCAAAAAATCAAAATTTAAGTTATAGATTTTGACAATGTCAAAAATCCTAAAGGAATTATCTATTGGATATATAGGGTATGGCAATATGGCCATCAAAAGATTAAAGACTATTGTTTCTCTAAAAAATTATAAAACCAATACTTTGTATGTAGTGGATAAAAAAATTAAAGAGAACCACTTAAAAAATCATTATAAATCATGGGAGAAAATTAAAAAAATTAAAACAGATCTAATAATTATATCCATACAGACAAATGAAGTTAAAAAAATACCTTTTTCCATATTAAAAAATACTAAATGCTTATTGATTGAAAAACCAGTTTCTACAAATATAACGTATTTTAAGAAATTAAGAACTTTCTGTTTTCAAAATAAAATAACCCTAAAAACAGGTTATAACTTAAGGTTTGATAAAGGTTTAAACAAAGCTAAAAACTTACTTGATAAAAAATTAATTGGGAAACTATATTATATCAAAATTAATTATTCTAATGGAACTTCTAAAACTAACAATAATGAAATTGGTAGTCTTCTTGACATGGGCTGTCATAGTGTAAATCTTTTGCAGTGGCTATTAAAAACAAATACTTTTTCAAATTATTTAAAGATTATTCAAAAAAATGAATATGAGAACAAAACAAAAGATGACAATGGATTCATTTTAATGAAACTTGGTAGAACTGCTATTCAAATGCAGTTTGGATTTTGCTCATGGAAAAATACATTTGAATTAGAATTGGTCGGTAGTAAAGGATATATAAAAGTTGATGGCCTTCCTAAATGGGGTGAACAAATTATTTCACTTGGAAGAAGAAAATATCCCTCTGGAGTTCCAAATATAAAAACTTGGAAATATAATAGAGAATATTCTTTTAAAAATGAGATGAAATTTTTATTAGAAAATATTATATCAGGAAAATTCAGTAAAAAAATTAATGATGAGGGTTTTGAAACTTTAAAATGTCTAAAAAAAATAGCATGAAAAAAATTCTAATTACTGGTGGATGTGGTTATGTTGGCACTGTTTTAAGTGAACACTTACTTAATAAAAACTATCATGTGACATCCATAGATTTAATGTGGTTTGGAAATTATTTAAAAAAAACAAGAAATTTAGTGAATAAAAAAAAAGATTTTAGTGAACTAAAAAATTCAGATTTTAAGAATATAGATACCGTAATTCATCTTGCAAATATTGCAAATGATCCTTCGGGAACAATGAATCCATCACTCACTTGGGATGTGAATGTGATAAAAAGTCAGAGGCTTTTAGAAAAATGTATTAAAAATAAAGTTAAAAGATTTATTTATGCTAGCTCTGGCAGCGTGTATGGGATTAATAAAAAAAAAAGGGTAACTGAAGATTTACCCTTAGTTCCAATTTCAGAATATAATAAATCTAAAATGATTTTTGAGAAGATTTTGTTTTCCTATAAAACTAAAATGAAAATTTACTGTATTAGGCCAGCTACTGTTTGTGGTGTATCTCCCAGAATGCGATGGGATATAAGTGTTAATATACTAACTTTAAATGCTATAAAAAAAAAAATAATGACTGTGTTTGGAGGAAACCAAACAAGACCAAATATTCACATAATGGATTTAGTAAGAATTTATGATTTTTTTCTTAGCAAAAAAAATATTCCTGAAGGAATTTATAATGCTGCATTTGAAATTTTTAAGATTAAAGATGTTGCAAAAATAATTCAAAACAAAACAAAAGCAAAAATTAAATACTTAAAATCAAACGATCCAAGATCTTATAGACAAAACTCAGATAAAATTATTAGACTAGGCTTTAAACCACTTTACAAAATTGAAGATGCAGTCGATGATATAATCTATCAATATAATAAAAAAATTATTAAAGATAAAACGAACTGTTATAATCTTAAACAAATGAAGAAATTAAAACTTAATACTAAATAATGATTAAAAATAAATATAATTTTTTAAATAAAATAAAAAAATTCATTGAAATATCTGAAATTTCAAAATCATTAAAAAATAAAAAAAAAACTGCTATGTGTCATGGTACTTTTGATTTGGTTCATCCTGGGCATATAAGGCATTTAATTTATGCTAAAAATGAAGCAGATATATTAATTGTATCAATAACTTCCGATAAACATGTAATTAAGAAAAAAGATGGAACATATATTCCAGAGAATCTTAGGGCTGAAAATCTAGCAGCATTGGAATTTGTAGATTATGTGTTTATTGATTACAATCATACTCCCATTAATGCAATAAAAAAAATTAAGCCGAATTTTTTTATCAAAGGATATGATTATAGTGGAAAAAAAAATATTAACCCAAAAACATTAGAAGAGAAAAAAATAGTAGAAAAATATGGTGGCAAAATAATATTTAGTCCAGGAGACATAATATATTCATCAACAAAACTTCAAGAGGAAAATAAACCTGATCTTAAAGTTGAAAAGATAATTTCACTTCTCAAAAGCGAAAAGTTATCAATTAACTCAATTAAAAAATTAATTGAAAAAAAAAATAGTCTAAAAGTTCACATAATAGGTGATTTAATAGTTGATAAATATAATTTATGTAATTTAATTGGCCAGTCAACAAAGACACCTACATTTAGCGTAAGACCAATGAAAACAAATTTATATATAGGTGGAGCTGGCATTGTAGCGAAACATTTTAAAAGTTTAGGAGCTGATGTAACTCTCACAACACTTGTTGGAAAAGATAAATTAAGAAAATTTGCCGAAAATGACTTAAAAAACTTTGGAATTAAATTAAATTTAATTACACATCAAAACAAACCAACAACGCTCAAAGAGAGATTTTGGAGTGATAATTATAAATTATTACAAGTAGATTATCTTGATAATTCAATTATTGACGATCTATATATTGAAAAAATAAAAAAACTAATAAAAACAGTTAAAACTGACTTGGTAGTTTTTAATGATTTTCGCCACGGGCTGTTCAACTCCAATACTGCTAATATATTTTCAAAAGCAATTGAGAAGAAAGTGATTAAAGTTGCAGATAGTCAAGTGAGCAGTAGATGGGGTAACATATTAGATTTTCAAAAATTTGATATAGTATTCCCAAATGAAGCTGAGGCAAGATTTTCTCTAGCTGACCAAGATAGTGGCGTTAGATACATTGGGACAAATATCCTTAAATTGTCAAAATCTAAAAATGTAGTGTTAAAATTGGGAGATAAAGGTTCTATGGTGTTTCATGATACCGGAGTAAAGCCAAGAGATTTTTTTCCCATAGATAGCTTTGTAACTAATAAAGTTGACACTATTGGTGCTGGAGATGCATATCTTGCTGCAACATCTTATTTTTATGCAATTACAAAAAATATAACAATTAGCAGTATAATTGGAAATTTTGCAGCTACTGTCGCAAGTGAAAGAGAGGGGAATGTTCCAATTAAAAAAAAAGAAATACTTTCAATAATAAATAAACATTTTCAAAACAACGTCAATGAAATCTAAAAAAACAAAAAATATTCTTATTACTGGTGGAACATCAGGTATAGGTTTAGAGATTATAAGAAAACTTGCAGATCAAAATTTTAATATTTTGACTTGTGCAAGATCAAAAAAAAAACTAGTGCAAATAAAAAAAGAATTTAAAGAAATTAAAATTTTTAAGTGTGATGTTTCAAAAGAAAGCAATGTAAAAAAGCTTTTTGATTTTTCAAAAAAAAAATTTAAGAGTATTGATATAATAATCAATGCAGCTGGCATATATGGTGAGATAGAAAAAATTGAAAATTCTAATTTTAAAAGATGGAAAAAAGCAATAGAAGTTAATTTTTTTGGAACATACTTGATATGTAAATATTTTATACCCCTTTTGAAAGTGTCTAAAATAAAAAAAATTATTAATTTTTCAGGAGGGGGTGCCTTTAACTCATTCCCAAATTATAGTGCATATGCATCATCAAAAGCAGCTTTAGTAAGATTTACAGAAACGTTAGCATCTGAGCTTAAAAATGATAATATTTCAGTAAATTGTATCGCTCCTGGGTTTGTTGCAACGCCACTCCATGAAGCAACTTTAATTGCAGGAGACAAAAAAGCTGGTAAAGATTTTTTAAAATTCACAATCAATAAATTAAAAAAAGGTTCAGTGCCTATTGAAATTCCAGTTAAATGTTTGGAGTTTTTAATTTCAAGTAAATCAAAAAATCTAACTGGTAAAACTATTAGTGCAAGCTTTGATAAATGGCATACGAAAAAATTTCAGGATAAAATTTCTAGTTATAATAAATCTGACATATTTACCATGAGAAGAGTTAACCTCTAATAAACCTAATAAAAATAAAATCAATAAACAGGTAATTTTTCAAGAAAAATTTGATAGTTATATAGTTTGCTGTATTTCTTTTTTTAAAAAAATCATTGTCTTATATAATGAACTAAACTTTTTATAATACTTCGCTGCAGGCTTTTCATTATATTTAAAATCAACGAATAAACCCTTTACCCCCGCAGTATAACCTGCTTTCATATCTTTCCATCTGTCACCAATAAAATATGACTTCGACATATCAATTTTATATTTTTCTTGGGCCATATATAACATTCCTGGGTTTGGTTTTTTTAAAAATGATTTATTGCTGAGATCATAACAAGCAAATATATCGTCAATTAATAGTTTTTTTTTTAATATTTTATGAAAATGTAAGATTAAATTTTTTGGAACTTTTCCCGCACCAACATCTGGCTGATTTGTAATAACAATTATTATAAAATTTTTTTTTTTTAAAAATTTGATATATTTTTTTAAAAATAAATTAATTTTAAATTCTTTTAAATTTCTAGGACTGTACGGTTTAGAGTTGATGACTATTGATTTGTTTAGTATTCCGTCTCTATCAAAAAATATCGCTTTTCACATTTGTTATAATTTAAATGTTTTTGAAACATGTGCGTCTGAAAAACAAATAGAATACCTATCTTTCAAGTTCTTCAAAAAACTTTGTTGATATTGGTTTGGAAGAAAATTGTTATTAAAAATTTCATTAATAATTTCGTTTGTTGCTAAAAATATTTCATCTTCAGTATTGTCAATAATTTGTAAATTAAACTTATGGCACAAATTTGGGTATAGGTATAATTTTTTTTCAAATACCTCTTTTAAATTTAAAAATTTTTTCTCATTATTTGAATAATATTTTTTTAAAATATACTGATCTTTATTTTTTGTAGCACCAGAGATGCTCAGAGGAATTAAATTTGTTATTAAAAATGGAGTACTAGTAATAAAATTAAAACTCATTGGGCCACCTAATGTACATATACATAAAAAACTATTTTTTATTATTAAATACTGTAAAATTTTTTCATTTTCATTGGATGTGGTCAATTCTAGGTAATTTTTGTTTTCAAGATTAAGTTTTTTTGAACCTTCATTTACAAACCTAATAACAGTAAAATTTTTGTTTAATAAATTACTTATAGTTTTTTTGTAAGTATCAATTTCACAGCTTCTGTATGATTTAAAACCATAAAAGCCGTCATCTCTCACATGTAAAGAAATAATCTTTTTATTAATATTATGCTTATTAATAAATTCTTTATATATACGGTCATCTAATTCATTTAAATCACAAATATAAGTATTATATTTTTTAAAATATTCTCTATGAATTTGATGACATTTAGAATTAGCATTGACATTCTCAGAATCCCACGGATCAATACTTACTAGTCTTGAATGTATCAACGGTAAGAAAATTATATAAAGAAAAATACTTGTGAGTACTTTTACTTCTTTTTTATAAATATGCAGAATATAATTGTTAGTTGAAAGAATTTTTGGTGCAAATAAAATTAACTTATAATTATGTTTTAATTTATTTTCTTTTACCAAAAAATCCAGATGATGAATTATACTTCCAACTTGCCATAAATTAATGTGTAAAAATCTTATTTTCAATAAGTAAAATAATAAAATTATAGGGTAATAAATAATAATCATTATATTTATTAAAATATGTTTTATTAAGTGAAGAATTTTTATTTTAGTGTTTTTTTTAATATCAATTGAAAAAAATAACTTCAATCTTCTTGATAGTGAAAACCTACTTTCTAAAATATCACCAATTAATTCTGTTGGTGGCAGTGGTCTTAAGATTAGACTAAGATAAAATTTGATCATAAAATTACTAATTAATTTGTGATCTTAATTTTTACCAAATGCTATAACCACCATCTACAACAAAATCTTGTCCTGTTATATAGGATGACTTTTCAGATGCTAAAAAAGCAACAATTCCAGCTACTTCACTAGGTTTACCAACTCTATTCATTGGTACTCTTGAGGTAATCTCATTCATATAATCTTTTCGCTCCACATCTCCTGGTTTTCTTTTTGGAAACCAACCCGGAGAAACCAAATTAACATTGATATTAAACTCTGCCAAAGCTGATGCAAGATATCTCGTTAATTGATTTGTGGCTCCTTTTGCAGCTACCATACTAATGGGGGGTTCATTTTTCAAGTCAAGGTGCATTTTTTTTATAGGAGCTAGTGTTCCCCACAATGATGATATATTGATAATCTTTCCTGTTTTTTGTTTTTTCATTATTTCAGCACAGTGCTTGCACATTAGAAAATATCCTTGAATTACATTTTTAAAACTTAAATTCCAATTTTTTAGAGAAATGTTAGTAGAAAAACCTCTCAATTTTGAGTCTATTGCATTGTTTATTAAAACATCAATTGTTTTATTTTCTTTAAGAATATATTTAATAGCTCGAACTATTGATTTTTCTGAAGTAACATCGCATTTTACAAAAAAAATTTTTTTATTTTTTGATAAATTTAAAAATTTAGTTTTAAATTTATTATAATTTCTACCTAAACAATAAACTTTTGCATTCAAAGAAATTAAATCTTCAGATATTGCAGATCCAATGTGACCATATCCACCTGTTATAATAATAACTTTATTATTAAGTTTTAGATAATTTGATTTCATAGTTTTTAAAAACTTAGGATTTTTTTTATATCTTTAATTATATTATACTCAGAAATTCCATGTAACGATAATAATTTATCTTGTGAGCCATAATCATTTATAAATTTATCTTTTAGAGAGTAATTTAAAACTTTACCGTTAAATTTGTTAATGAAGGCTTTTTCTCTAATTAATGATCCAAGACCACCTATTTCAGAATGGTCTTCGATTGAAACTATTAAATCATATTTTGTACATATTTTTTTAAATCCATCATTATCAAAAGGCTTCATTGTATGACATGAGTAAATTGAAGGAGAAATGTTTTTTTCTTTTAACTTGTCGAGAATTTTAAATGAAATTTTAATAAGAATTCCATGAGAAATGATACAAATTTTTCTTCCTTTCAAAATATTTCTTATTTTTCCAAATCGCCATTTTTCTGAGGTCAAATTTGTGAAATTTTTTTCTCCTGATTTTCCTATTCTTAAATATATTGGAGATTTTGAAAATCTTGCGCAATATCTTACGCTACTTGCTAATTCTAATGGGTCTGAGGGCGAAATAATTTTTAGATTTGGAACACTTCTTGCAATCGAAACATCCTCTTGAGTCATGTGTGTTCCTCCCAAATTATTATAAATAGTTCCAGCACCCATTCCTACTACAGTTACAGGCAAATTCTGATAACAAAGATTGTCTCTAATCATTTCGAATGGTCTATAAAGTGCAAAAGTTGCAATTGTGTAAACAAATACTTTTTTACCTTTTAAGGCCAATCCTGCGGCAATGCCGATCATGGATTGTTCGGCAACACCTACATTAATAAATCTTTTTGGATGTTTTTTTCTAAATTTTTCCATGCTGCCAGCCGGAGAAATATCAGCAACTATTATGTATATATTTGGGTCTCTATCTGCTTCTTTAAACAAATAATCTGAAAAACTGTTTCTCATTTTGAATTTAGCTCCTTTAGTGCTTTTTCAAGCTCCTGTTTATTCGGAGATCTATAATGCCAAATTGGTTGATTCTTCATAAAACTTATTGGGAAACCTTTTACTGTTTTGGCAACAAGACAAAAAGGTTTTTTTTTATTTCTTTTTTTTACTAGATTGCTCATAACATTCACATCATGGCCGTTACAACTTTTTGAATCCCAGCCAAATTCTATAAATTTTTTTTCAATCGGATAGAGATAAGGATGGGAGACAGATGTTTTTTCTAAGCTTTGATAATTGTTATTATCAATAATTATAACTAAGTTATTGAGCTTTAATGCTTTTATTGCTATTACAGCCTCCCAAGTTGAACCTTCTTGAAGCTCTCCATCACTTAAGACTACGTATATATCTTTGCTTTTTTTTGCCATAGCAAATCCCGCTGCTATTGCCAATCCATGCCCCAACGAACCTGTTGATGCATTTATACCCTTATTTGAAACTTCTGGATGAACACCAAACTTTGAATGAGATTTTGAATAACTATTTAGTTGTTTGTCTGAAACTATTTCAAGATGATTAAGAATTACATAATGTAAAACGGAACAATGGCCTTTTGACAAAATAAAATTATCTATATCTTTTTTTTTTAATAATTTAAAAAAAATTGTGTCTAAAATTTCTGTACAAGAAAAAGATCCGCCAATATGAAGAGCAGATACTCTTTGGGATAGATATAAAATTTTTTTTCTAAATAAAATACATCTTTGTTGGGAATTCATTTTAAATAATAAATTTTTTTTTTTTGTTTTTATAAATACTATCAACCACATGAAGAACGCTACCCCCCTGTCCTCTAAATATTTGTGACGTGTGTTTTGATAATATCCTGATAATCAGTTCTGAAACTTTAATCATAAATTTTGGTTATTGCTAATAGTTTGTAATTATTTTTAACTCAGAAAATACTTAATATTTTATATATCACTAAATTAAAATTTGATAAATATAAATTTTAATGTTTTGCCCTTAGAAAGTATCCAATCAAAAACTCTCACAAGTCATAAATCAAGCCAATAGAGCTATTAGAGCTGCTTAGTTTCATGCATTATTACACTTCCATGCGTAGCCTACTAACTTTGTGATTTGGACGTATCTATGGAATAAATTAGTTTCGAGGCTGGTTTATAGCTTAAATGCTTTATATCATCATTTTTTGATACATTCATTTTTTATATAAAGTTTAAAATGTGTAATATCAAATAACTTCCAATTTTCTTTTTCAGCATAATTAATAAGTTCTAATTTATAATTACCTGACATGCCTCCTAAGCCATAGAAACCAACTAAAAGTACATTAAAGTCTTCTTTATAAAAATTTAAGTAATTATTATAGTCATAAATTTTATTTGACTGCAATAACATTTTTTCTTTCAATTCTTTTAAACGAAAAAGCCACGCACCTTGCAAGTTAAAAGGATGATGTGTTAACGCATGAGGTAAAAAAATAGGAGAAGTTGTTCTGAAAACTAAATTACATTCTTCTTTAAAATTATTATCAATTACTGACTGGATTTTTTCTTTGGTATTATATATTGAAAAAATAGAACCAATATTTTTGTCACTATATTTACTTATATCTAAATTTTTATATTTATATAAAAATCTTCCTGAAGAAATTATTATAAGCGAAATAATTAAAAATCGGCTCAAATAGCCTCGTTTGATATACTTAATAATAAATAACAATAGTATTGTAAACAAAGGTTCAAAATATTGTGGATTTGAAACTAAAGTTGCTAATGAACTTGCTGCTAAAGTGGCGAGAAGCATGAATTCAAAAAATCTTTTATGAATATCTTTAAATAGATAGTATAAATAAGGCAACAACAGAGGCGTTAATACTATATAAAAAGAAAAATACATTTGTGCAATTACACTTTTAACAAATGCCCATAGGCCCCTCCATCTGCCAGCTTCGTTGAGTAGTAAATGATATTCAAAATTCCAGAAAATAACACTGTTGAAGTCTTTAAGAAAAAAAAAAGCATAAGGTAAAATACCCAAAATACCTCCTAAAGTAGAATATAAAAAATAATTTTTACAATTTTTATCTTTTAAAATAATTACTAAAAAAAATAAAACACAATAAGCATAAGTTGATCTGGTAGAAAGACATAAACCAAAAAATAAACCTGCTAAAAAAAAATCTTTATTATTTTTACCAAAAAAAAACTTTCCTAAAGATAAGGTAAAAAATAAAAAGCTTAAAGTGTAGCTACCAATTTCAAGAGCGCCAGAACTACAAAGTAAAGACGTGAATAATAAAAAATAAATTTTATCCTCATTGGTTTTTAGAAAAGAATTTGCAAGTATATTAATTGACAAAATAAAAAAGGAGATTGATGATATTCTCATCAAAAGATAATTGTATTCGCTAGGGAATAATAGTGAAATTGCTTTGTTAAAAATAAATGATACTGGAGGATAATAAAAATATATATCTTTATATATTTGACCGCTTATTACAGTGGAACCATAATAA
>Ga0115004_10004020_pt1 | contig 11834 bp, 13 predicted proteins | sample ArcticOcean_MG_C_10_FD_88737 | JGI IMG/M metagenome (GOLD analysis project Ga0115004, IMG submission 88737) | Marine microbial communities from western Arctic Ocean - ArcticOcean_MG_CB11_90 | ecosystem: Environmental > Aquatic > Marine > Oceanic | place: Arctic Ocean: Canada Basin | collected...
ATTTATGGGTAAATTTCTTATGATTGGCTTAATGCTTCTAATTTTAGCTATGGTTGTAAATATTTTCTTTCAAATACCAGCAATGTCATTAGCAATATCCGGAATAGCAGTGCTTATCTTTTCCGGGTTCATTCTTTACGATGTTAATAGAATTGTAAGGGGTGGAGAGACAAATTATATAATGGCTACTCTTGCGTTATATCTAAATATTTATAATTTATTTGTTCACTTACTCCATATTCTTATGGCAGTAATGGGAAATAGAGATTAAATATTGGTAAATTTTTAAAAAAACCGTGATTTACTTCACGGTTTTTTTTGCCTCCTATTTTTAAAAAATTTCTGTAAAATTATTTTAGACTCATTTTTTAAAATTCCACCATGAATACTACAGTGATGGTTTAAGTCTTTATTACTTTGGAGATTAATTACACTATCACAAGCTCCAGTTTTAGGGTCATAAGCACCAAAGTATAGATTACTAATACGTGCATGAAATACAGCACCAAGACACATAATGCATGGCTCAAGTGTGACATATAAAGAACAATCAGTTAGCCTATAATTGTTAAAGTATTTTCCAGCAGCCCTTATGGCAAGCACTTCTGCATGAGCACATGGGTCGCTTTTGGCAATAGATAAGTTATGAGCATTAGCAATGATTGTGTTTTGGTAAACTAAGACTGCACCAACGGGTACCTCATTAGCTTTTAATGAAAACTCTGCTTGTTTTAATGCTTCACCCATAAAGAATTCATGTGTTTTTTTATCAGTCATTTTAGAAGCCAAAAAAGAATTGAATTTTAGAAAATAATAAGGTCATAGTTATTATAATGATTATTGTGAATTTGATACTGTTTTAATATCACCATTTTTCAGCTAAACTTGCGCTAAATTAAATCCACTCTCTAGGATAGTATTGTAATGAAAAAATTAGCTAACACTGAAGTACCTATAAATAATGTAATTGCAGAAAGATGGAGCCCCCGTGCTTTTGATTCAAGCCATGTAATTACAGAAGATTCAATTAAATCTTTATTTGAGGCAGCAAGGTGGGCGCCATCTTGTTATGGTGATCAACCCTGGCAATATGTATTGTTTAAGAAAGAAGATGCAACAGGATGGGCAAGTGTATTAAATTGTTTATCTATAGGAAATCAAAATTGGGCAATGGACGCATCAATTTTAATTGTTGTTTGCGCAAATAAAAACTTTAATCATAATGGCGAACCAAATCGCTGGTCGCAATATGATACTGGAGCAGCTTCAGAAAATATCTGTTTGCAGGCAGCTAGTATCGGTTTAGCAGCTCACCAAATGGGGGGTTTTGATCAAGAAAAAATAAGAAATTTATCAAATATTCCTTCAGAATTTGATATCCTTGCATGTATGGTTGTAGGAAAACACTTAGATGAATCTAAGTTAAGCCAGGCTCAAAAAGAGAAAGAAACACAAGTGCGCTCAAGAAAGCCACTCAAAGATATTTATTTTATTAATCAATGGAAATAGGAAAATTATGACTAATTTAGTTACATTAACAGAAAGTAATTTTAAAAAGATAATTGAAGAAAATGAATTTGTTATAGTAGATTTCTGGAATGCTTCTTGTAAGCCATGTCTTGAATTTACTCCAATCCTTGAAGCAGCAGCAAAAAAGAATAAAGACATCGTTTTTGGAATGGTTGATATAGACAAAGATAAGGTTATTTCTGATTATTTTCAGGTTGAAGTAATTCCTGCTGTCCTAATTATTAGAGATCGTGCTGCAATTCATGCTCAACATGGAGAGATTGGCGCACCAGCTTTAGATAAGATGATCGAATGGGCTCGCGATTTCGATATGAAGGAAGTTAAAAGCTTTCTGAAAGATGAAGATAAAAAAGCTAACTAAGATAGTTTTTTTAGGAACTTAATGGGGTTAATCGATTCACCATCCTTCCTTATTTCAAATAAAAGCTTAACTTCATCAGCACTACTTCTACCCATCGTTCCTATTGATTGACCCGCTTGAACAGTTTGGCCTTCAGTCACAAGTATTGATTGTTGATTTCCATAGACACTTAGAATTTTTCTATCATGTTTGATAATTGTTAACTTTCCATACCCTGCTAGATCTTCACCCACATAGATAACTTTTCCTTTTGCAATTGATCTAATTTCTTGACCTTCTAAACCTAGTATTTCAATACCTTTTTTATCTGCAGCATGGTTAAAGTGAGAAGTTAATTCACCATCTGTTGGCCAATCCCAATTTTTTTGATTTTTTTCTTTTAGAGCTGAGAGTTTTTGTGATTTTTTAATAGATTTTTTTGAGTATCTTTCATGAATAACTTTTGGTTGATCAATTTGTATAGGCTCGCCAAATTGGAAATTAACACTTAATTCTTGCTCACCTATTTCTTCACTAGAAAATATATTATCCTCAATTATTTCATCCTCTTCAAAAGCTATGGTATTTACTGAGTCTTCTTTATCTTGGTCGCCATATACTTTAACCTTATTTTTACGATAGATATCAAACCTTATTTGATCCCCAGGCTTTACAAAATAGGGTTTTTTTAATCCATTAGACAAAGCTAATTTTTTATAATCAAAGCCACATTTTAAGGCTATACTAAATACAGTCTCACCTTTTTTAACTTTGTATACATCCGGACACTTCTTGTTAGCTTTATTTTTTTGTTTTTCTCCATCCACTGGAGCAGGAAATTGAGAGGCGCAACTAGCTAGGAAAAGCGGTATAAATATAAAAAGTATCTTATGCATTTATTTTTTTAACCATTCTTCCATGTTTTTAATTTTTTGATAGTCAGTTAGATCACCGTGAATAGGAGTAATTGACACCATATTATTTTTAATTGCATTAAAATCTGTTCCAGATCCAGCATCATTCGGCTCTCCTGCAGCTCCAATATGGAAAAAAGTCTCACCATCCATTTCTTCACCTTTTATTGCAGGTTTAGCTGCATGTCTTTTTCCAAGCCTTGTAATCTCTATTCCTTTTAAATCAGTATAAGGAAGGTCTGGAATGTTAATGTTTAACAATGTCGAGCTAAACCTTTTTTTATTATATAGGTTAATTAGATCAACGGTTACTTTTGCAGCTGTATTAAAATTTTTAGGATTGTCACTTCCCATGGATACTGCAAAAGAAGGTATATTTAAAAGATAGCCTTCTATTGCTGCAGCAACTGTTCCTGAATAAATAGTATCATCTCCCATATTGGGTCCATGATTAATGCCTGAAACAACAAAATCAGGAACAAAATTTATTAACCCTGTGAGTGCTATGTGAACACAGTCAGTAGGCGTACCGTCAATATAATAAAAATCATTATCCACTTTGCTAACTTTAACAGCTTTATTTAAAGTGAGTGAGCTACTTGAGCCACTTCTATTCCTATCAGGTGCCACAACTACTACATCAGATATTTTCTTCAATTCCTTTATTAAGGAATGAATGCCAGTTGCTTGATAACCATCATCATTTGAAATTAATATTTTCATAAATTTTTTGTTACTCTACAGAAAAACATAGCTGACATAAAGAATGCAAAAGATAAAATAATCTGACAAAGCGCTATGGATTGAGATATTCCACCTTCACTGTAAAAACGAACAACACCTTCAATAAAAAAAAGTAATATAAACATGCTTGACCATTGGTACGTGTATCTATTCTTCTTTAGAATTCCAAACATAGGGATTAAAAGAACTACGGCCTTAATAACCATTAATGAGCCCTGAGCCTGGAGTGGGTTAAAAAATATTTCCCATAATAGGGTTAATATAATTAAGCCAATTAAACTTAAGCTAGCAATAAAATATAGAATATTAATCATTTAAGTTTTAAGCTAATTTTTGCTAGTCGCACACCTTGAGAAATACATAGTTTTTTTTCATCTTCAGACAGGGAGTGTGCATTTTTATCATTACCAACGTGGCTTGCTCCGTAAGGAGTTCCACCGGTAGTTGTTGTGCGTAACTCAGGTAATGAATATGGCAGCCCAATTAAAATCATACCCATATGTAGTAAAGGAATTTGCATACTTAGAAGTGTAGATTCATTGCCACCATGAATAGAGCTAGATGATGTGAATACACAAGCTGGTTTATTTTCAAGTGAACCTTTAAGCCACAATGGAGTTGTTGTTTCAATGAAATATTTTATTGGTGCAGCCATATTCCCAAAACGGGTTGGACTTCCAAGAGCTAATCCTGAACAAGTTTCCAAATCTTCTAACGTAGCATATAGTGAGCCAGATTCAGGAATCGAAGGTTTTTGTTTTGTAGTTTCTGGAAATATTTCTGGGACAGTTCTTATTTTAGCTTGAGCGCCAGCTACTGAGTTAATACCTCTAGCTATGTAAGATGCCATTTCCTTTACCGAACCACTTTTTGAATAGTATAGAACTAATATTTCAGTCATTTAAACTTTTTTGCTAGTAATATAGCTTGCCCAATATAATTATGAGGAGTTAGCTTTAGAAGATAATTTTTATCTTCTTTAGGTATTTTAAGAATTTTTATAAAAGAATGTAATGATTCCTTATTTATATTTTGATTCCCTCTAGTTAAGTCTTTTAACTTTTCATACGGATTCTCTATTCCATTTTTTCTCATAACAGTTTGAATCGGTTCGGCAAGAACTTCCCATGCTTGATCAAGATCTTGATTTATTCTATTTTTGTTTATTTCCAGCTTTTTAAGGCCTTTTAGGCACGACTTGTATGCTATCAAACCAAAACTAAAAGCTAAGCCTATATTTCTTAGAACTGTGGAGTCGGTTAAATCTCTTTGAAGCCTTGAGATAGGAAGTTTTTCAGAAAAATGATTTAGTAATGCATTGGACATACCTAAATTACCCTCCGAGTTCTCAAAATCAATAGGGTTAATCTTGTGAGGCATAGTGGAAGATCCAACTTCATTCTTAGTTGTTTTTTGTTTGAAATATCCGGCAGAAATATAAGTCCAAATATCCCTATTAAAATCTATAAGAATTACATTGACTCTGGAAACAGTTTGAAATAACTCTGCCATGAAATCATGCGGCTCTATTTGAGTAGTGTAAGGGTTGTAAACCAGACCTATTGACGAAATAAATTCTTTAGAAAATTTTTGCCAGTTCTTTTTTGGATAGGCAGAAATATGAGCATTAAAATTTCCAACAGCACCATTAATTTTACCTAAAATCTCTTGTTTCTTTAACTGAAGAATTTGTCTTTTTAATCTATATGAAAAATTGGAAAACTCTTTACCCATTGTTGTTGGGCTAGCTGTTTGACCATGAGTTTTTGCTAGCATTGGTACTTCTGAAAACTTAGTTGAATATAGGCTCGTACTTTTTAAAATAGATTCTATAGATGGAATAAGCACCTTGTTAAGACCCTCTTTTATCATTAATGCATAAGCAAGATTATTTATATCTTCTGAAGTGCAGGCAAAATGGATAAACTCACTAATTTTTGCTATTTCTTTTTCATTTTTAAGAGAATCTTTAAGCCAGTACTCAACAGCTTTCACATCATGATTGGTAACTTTTTCAATTTTCTTAATTGCCTCTGCATCTTTCTGATTAAAGTTCTTAATAATGCTGTTTAATTTTAAATTTGTCTTAGCAGAAAATCTTGGGACTTCTTTTATCTCCTTATCTTTACTAAGTGCAATTAACCATAATATTTCGATTTTAACTCTATTATAGATTAACCCATATTCACTAAATATTATTCTTAAAGGATCAGTTTGGATTGAGTACCTTCCATCTGTTGGAGAAATTGCAGTTAATGCAGAAATCATAGAATACCCTTTAAATTAATGACTATATTTTACATTAAAAATGAATTATTTTTTTATGCTGGTTGGATTTATTTAATCTTTGGGAAATTCTTTTATTTGCTTTAAAATAGACACATAAAGCTTAAATAAAATTAAAAAAAAGGAATTAAATGTTAGATTTGTATCTATCTGATCAAGCTGAAAGACAGAGCCAAGGACTACCTCCGCTCCCTTTGAATGTAGAGCAAACGGCAGCATTGATAGAATTATTAAAGAAAGATTCAGCCAAAGACCCTGATTTACTTTTAAGCTTACTAGAAGATCGAGTTCCAGCCGGCGTAGATCAAGCTGCATTTGTAAAGGCTGCTTTTTTAAATGATTTGGCTAAGGATAATACACATTCACCCTATATTACTGATGAATATGCCATTAAGCTATTGGGTACTATGCTAGGTGGATACAATGTTCAATCCTTAATTGCATTATTAGAAACTGACCAAGCTGACCAAGCTGCAAAAGCCCTATCAAAAATAACACTTATTTTTGATGCTTTTTATGATGTAGAAAAATTACACAAAAAGGGAAATAATTACGCTACAAATCTCATAAAATCATGGGCGGAAGCAGAATGGTTTACCTCTAGCAAACCCATTCCAGAAACTCTTAAAGTTATTGTTTTAAAAGTGGATGGTGAGACAAATACGGATGACTTATCCCCAGCTCAAGATGCATGGTCAAGAGCTGATATACCTCTCCATGCAAATTCTATGTTTATCAATAAGATTCCAAATATATTTGAAATAATAGATAAACTTAAATCAGAAAATTTGCCTATTGCTTTTGTGGGCGATATTGTTGGAACTGGGTCATCTCGAAAATCAGCTATAAATTCTTTACAATGGCATTTTGGTGAACAAATACCATATATGCCTAATAAAAATTCAGGCGGTATAATTTTGGGCAATAAAATTGCACCTATCTTTTTTAATACCGCTGAAGATTCTGGAGCACTCCCAATTGAATGTGACGTGTCAAAATTAAATACAGGTGATGTGGTCAAAATCAATCTAAAAAACAACAATATTATTGATAACAATGAAAATGAATTAACAACCTTTAGACTTGACCCTATAACAATTTTAGATGAGCTAAGAGCTGGCGGCAGAATACCATTAATTATAGGTAAAGGACTAACAGAAAAAGCAAGATCTTCATTAAAATTAAAACCTTCGGATAAGTTTATAAACATAATCCCTCAAGATGCATCAAATAAAAAAGGCTTCACATTGGCTCAGAAAGTTGTTGGAAAAGCTTGCGGGGTTCAAGGTATAAGGCCAGGCGTTTACTGTGAGCCAAAAATAAATACTGTTGGTTCACAAGATACAACAGGTGCTATGACTCGCGATGAGCTAAAAGAATTAGCTTGCCTTGGGTTCTCCGCTGACTTGGTAATGCAGAGCTTTTGTCATACTGCAGCCTATCCAAAGCCAGTTGATATTGAATTACAACATTCCCTTCCTGACTTTATAAGTAGTAGGGGGGGTATTTCATTAAAGCCAGGAGATGGTGTTATCCACTCATGGCTTAATAGAATGATTTTACCGGATAGTGTTGGGACCGGTGGAGATTCACATACAAGATTCCCAATAGGTATATCATTTCCAGCTGGATCAGGTTTAGTTGCTTTTGCAGCTGCAATCGGAGTCATGCCACTTGATATGCCAAAATCTGTTTTAGTTCGCTTTAGCGGAGATATGCAACCAGGAATTACATTAAGAGACTTAGTTAACGCCATCCCATATTTTGCAATTAAAGAAGGTGAATTAACGATCGGTAAGCAAGGCAAGAAAAATATATTCAATGGACGTATTCTGGAAATTGAAGGATTGCCAGATCTTAAAGTAGAACAGGCTTTTGAATTTTCTGATGCTTCAGCTGAAAGATCTTCTAATGGGTGCACTGTTAGATTGAGTAAGGCACCTGTAATTGAATTTCTAAATTCAAATATTGTATTAATGGAAAATATGATTTCTAATGGTTACCAAGATTCTAGAACACTAAAAAGAAGAATTAAAGCTATGCAGGAGTGGCTAAAGGAGCCAATTTTATTAGAGCCAGATAATGATGCTGACTACGCTTATATTTTAAATATAGATTTAAATAGCATTATTGAGCCTCTAATTGCTTGTCCTAATGATCCAGATAACATTAAGACACTATCTGAAGTTGCGAGCGATAAAATTGATGAAGTCTTTATTGGTAGCTGTATGACTAATATCGGGCATTATCGCGCTGCTGGGAAAGTTTTAGAAGGAAATGATAATATAAAAACTAAATTATGGATTGCTCCTCCGACCAGAATGGATGAATCACAATTAAAAAAAGAAGGAGTTTATTCAACTTTTAATTCAGTTGGAGCTAGAACTGAAATACCTGGTTGTAGTTTATGTATGGGTAATCAGGCAAGAGTTGAAGACGGTGCTAGTGTTTTTTCAACTAGCACTAGAAATTTTAATAATCGAATGGGTAAAGATGCACAAGTATATCTTGGGTCTGCTGAATTAGCAGCTTTATGCTCACTATTGGGCTACATACCATCTAAAGAAGAATACCTAAAATTGATGGCTGAAAAAATTGATAATAAATCAGATGAAATTTATAAGTACCTTAACTTTGATCAGCTTACTGACTACAAAAATACTAAAGTTATTGAAATAAATCCAGTTTCATAAATGCACATGGAATATGATGCGCGCTGCAAAGACTGTAAGAGATTAAGTTCTTTTTTAACCCAAGTAAAAAATAAAAATTCAGATTATTTTTGCAAACCAGTTCCTTCTTTTGGACAAAAAAATTCTTCTTTTCTAATAGTTGGACTAGCTCCAGGTATGCATGGCGCGAATAAAACAGGAAGACCTTTTACTGGAGATCATGCGGGAATTTTGCTTTATAAAACTTTGTATAAATTTGGGTTTTCTAATCTGGAAACATCCCAATCTATTGATGATAATTTAATATTAAAAAATTGTAGCATCACTAATGCAGTTAAATGCTTACCACCCGATAATAAACCTAATAATGAAGAGATTAAAAATTGTAATAAATTTCTTAAGTTTGAAATAAGCACATTAAAACAAGGAGCAATTTTACTCGCATTAGGATTAATTGCCCATAATGCAATTATGAAAGCATTGAGTCTAACTATAAAAGAGTATAAATTTTCTCATGGTAAAAGACATGATTTACCAAATAATTTAGTTATGTATGATAGTTATCATTGCAGTCGTTATAATACTCAAACAAAAAGATTGACTGAAAAAATGTTTCACGAAGTATTTTTATCAATTAAAACTGAAATGGAGAGATAGATGCCCTACATAAATGTAAAACTTACTGGAAGTTTAAATAAAGATCAAAAAAAAGAGATTGCTAAAGAGATGACTGAAATGATGCAAAGGCTTGCAGGTAAGCCAGCATCATATACCTATATAGTCTTCGAAGAGGTTAAAAATGAGAATTGGGCAATTGGTGGAAATTTGTTGGGGTAGTTTTGGAAAATTTCAAATTTCAAATTAAAAATTTTCCTAGTTTACCTGGAGTGTATCGAATGATTAACTCCAAGCTTGAAGTTATTTATATAGGAAAAGCTAAAAATTTAAGAAAAAGAGTTGCCTCCTATTTTGTAAAAAATATATCAAGTCCACGAACAAAGTTGATGGTCGGTAATATTGATACGATTGAGTTTACAATTACTAATACGGAAGCTGATGCTTTAATTCTTGAAAATAATTTAATAAAAAAAATCCTTCCTCGTTACAACGTAATTTTTAGGGATGATAAGTCTTACCCTTATCTTATGATCACAGAAGATAAATTTCCAAGACTAATGTTCCATCGTGGCACTCAAAAAAAACAAAATCAATATTTTGGGCCTTTTCCAAACTCAAATGCTGTTCGTCAGAGTATCCAACTACTGCAAAAAGTTTTTATGCTCAGAACGTGTGAGGATTCTATATTTAATAATAGAACTAGACCTTGCTTGCAACATCAAATAAAACGATGCACTGCACCATGTGTTGGGCTTATAAGTGACCTTGATTATAAAAATGATACAAAACAAGCAGCTTTATTTTTGAAGGGTAAAGATACTGAAGTTATTAAGGATTTAACAAGTAGAATGAATAAAAGTTCTGATGAATTTAATTTTGAAAGAGCAGCTATATTTAGAGATAGAATTCAAAGTTTAAGACAAGTCAGACTTAAACAGTCCGTTAGTGATTTCAGTGAAAATGATGCAGACATAATCTCAATATCAGAGGATCTTGGTCAATCGTGCGTTAATTTAGTTATGATCAGGGGCGGCAGACATCTTGGAGATAAAAGTTTTTTCCCTAAGAATACTACCGAGCAAAATATTGAAAATATAGTCGAGGTTTTTTTAACTCAATATTATGATCAAAAATCACCCCCCCCAGTCCTGGTAATCGAACAAAAGTTTGATGTCAGCCTTATTAAAAGTTTTTTTTCCTTGAAAAAATATCCACCAATAAAGATTATCTCAAGGATGCTCGGAGATAAAAAAATGTGGACGATGATGGCAAGTAGAAATGCTAAAATTGCTCTTACTCAAAAAAATAATGAACATGCTAGTCAGATCAGAAGAATAAATGCTTTTAGGAGTCTATTAAGCCTCTCTGAGCAGACAGATAGAATCGAATGCTTTGATATTAGTCATACTATGGGGGAGAGAACTGTAGCCTCTTGTGTAGTTTACGACAAATGTATGATGCAAAATAAAGAGTACCGTCGTTACAATATTAAAAATATACAGCCCGGTGATGATTATGCTGCAATGAGGCAAGTACTAGAAAGAAGGTACAAAAAAATAATTTCACAAGACCTTGTAAGGCCAGATGTTATCTTAATTGATGGAGGAAAAGGTCAGTTGGGTGTGGCAAGAGATATAATGGATGAACTGGGTATCTCTGATATTATGCTTGTTGGAGTGTCAAAAGGACGTTTAAGAAAATCAGGCACTGAGACATTATTCACTTCAGATGGTGAAGTTTTAGAGAGTATTGATCAGAGCAATTTAGGCTTTCATTTAATTCAGCAAATTAGAGATGAAGCACATAGATTCGCCATTACAGGGCATAGAGCTAGAAGAGATAAAGCAAGAATCACATCTTCAATTGAAGAAATTGAGGGAATTGGGCTAAAGAAGAGGCAGAGACTTTTAGTCTACTTTGGAGGGTTAGACGGTGTAAAAAATGCAACTATTGAAGAATTAATCTTTGTAGAAGGTGTTAGTAAAGATATAGCTGAAAAAATCTTCAATTTTTTCCATTAAACATTATAAATTTATGATTTTTAATATTCCAAATAATCTGACTTTACTTAGGATTGCTCTAATCCCATGCTTAATTTTAGTTTTTTATTTATCAGATACTGCCCTATCACCATATGATAAAAATCTAATTGCTACATTGATATTTTTATTTGCTGCAATTACCGACTGGTTAGATGGTTATTTAGCAAGAAAGCTAAACCAAACATCAGATTTTGGTGCATTTATTGACCCAGTAGCTGATAAATTAATTGTTATTGCAGCATTGATTTTACTTGTTGAGTTAGGGCGTATTGAATCAACTGTCGCTTTTATTATTATTGCTAGAGAGTTTACAATTAGCTCCCTTAGGGAGTGGATGGCAAAACTTGGAAAATCTGGAAGCATAGCGGTAGCCTTTATTGGTAAGCTTAAAACAACGATGCAAATGATCGCAATATTATTTTTACTATACTATGAAAATATTTTTTTTCTCCCAATTGCTGTGATAGGTAAAATATTAATTTATTTTGCAGCATTATTAACAATAATATCAATGGTTTATTATTTAAAAATAGCATTCAAAATATTAAAAAAAAATAAAGATTACTGAACAAGATTGACAGGTTACAAAAAGAAGCTAAAATACTGCCTTCTCAATGCGGGAATAGCTCAGCTGGTAGAGCGATACCTTGCCAAGGTATAGGTCGCGAGTTCGAACCTCGTTTCCCGC
>Ga0115004_10004025_pt1 | contig 11829 bp, 8 predicted proteins | sample ArcticOcean_MG_C_10_FD_88737 | JGI IMG/M metagenome (GOLD analysis project Ga0115004, IMG submission 88737) | Marine microbial communities from western Arctic Ocean - ArcticOcean_MG_CB11_90 | ecosystem: Environmental > Aquatic > Marine > Oceanic | place: Arctic Ocean: Canada Basin | collected...
AACCTTTACCGTTTTTATTTTAAAATTAGCAAATACATCTAAGCGTAAGCTTTCGTTGGTTTGACTGCTAGGATTCACATAGAAATCACCCAATAAAGGAGCATAAGTTATTCCTGGATGCGCAGTTCTGTATAAGCCACGAACACCAATTTGAGTTTCGGTAGCTTCTTTAAACAAATTACCTTGCCAATATACTTTTTGATTCAATAACAAATTTGCCAAAGGGAGGTTTTTACTCGAGCTATTTTGATAAGCAGCAGTACCGTTCCAATGCCATTTACCTGTATTTAAATGATGAAAAATTTGTGCTTGAAATACATTAACATCCTCCTCAGAAATTGAAGAAATCCCCTTTTCATTAAAATAATTAAAGCCTTCTATAGAATGGTAAGAAGCACTGAATTGAAGGTTTTCATGCATATAGGTATCCCATTCCGCAAAGCGATCGATTATCGGGTTACTATTTTCAATAACACAAATAAAATTTAATTCTTGATTAAGTATAGATGCATTATTCTGCATCCAGTTAGGATTAGCTCTATGGTATCCAAATTTCAATTTATTATAGACTCCTTTTATATTGAACCCTTGCGTATAATCGACTACTAAAGTATGTGATTCACATTCCGCTTTACCATATTCAAAATACAATGAATTTTTTAACCAATAGGATTCCAAAGAACCAAAGGCAGTCCATTTATTAATGGAAGTAGCATTATATTTAAAGCTTTGTTGTTTAATCCCGACAACAGCACTTTTGTCTTCTGTTATTTTCTGACTCCATTTTAAAGTATTTTTAACATCCGAAAAAGCTCGTTGATAAGTTGATGCAGAATCTAAACGAATTGGGAAAAACAAAGAATCATCTTGAAGGCCTTGGTAGAATAGAGAGTCTTGAGATAAATTAAGATCATAGGAGAGTTTTGAAGCCTCGCTAAATTCATAAGAATGCGTCCAATCTAAACCTATATGTTTCACCGTACTTTCTAAGTTCGACCAATTTACAGGTAAAAGTTCCCAGTTGGTCTGTGTACCCGCAAGGAATAAGCTATCATCGGATACTCCGCCATTCCACTGAGATTCATTTTTAAAGGTATGTAATCGGATGTTCGATTGGTAAGGGATTTCTGGATGTTTGAAACTTCCTTGTAATATGAATTTTGTGTACTTATTCTTTTCGTGAGATAGATAACCAAGAGAACCCAAACGATCGTAATCTAGTTTTACAGAACCATATTTATACTTTCTCGAATGAACAAAATTTAATCGTTGTCCTTCGGAATAGGCTTGAGAATAAATTATTTGAGTATGTGGGAATTTCTGTTGGTAATTTAAAGGCGCAGAATTAAGTGAAATTCCAAAATCTAAAATCCGATCTCCAATTCGTAAATCGGCAGCCTGATTATTCTGCCAATACCAACCAACTATCGGTACTCCGAAATTAGTTTGTGAGCTATTCTTAAGAATATCAAAGCTTAGTAATATTTCTTCATCTCTCTCAGAAAATGAATTATGAAAATCTTGATACCAAAGAGAGTCCAAACCTAAGCTATCGGGTGTATTCATTATTACAAGATTTTCTTGTCCAAACAATAACATCGAACAAAAAAGAGGAATCCATTTGAGTAATTTCATGCTGCTAAGATACTAGGAAATTAGGGAATAGTGATTTAGGGAATAGGAAAATAGGGAGAAGGAAATAATCAACACAAAATGGTACGTTACATTACGATTATGTATTTTTCTTTAGAACGAAAATAATTATGGAGCTCAAATCAATTTCAAGTTTTAGGAATAATATCTTCAACTATATTAAAATGGTTATTGGCGACAATACTCATTTGAAAGTTAAAAGTAAAAGCGGCAACGTTGTCATTCTTTCTGAGGAAGACTATAATGCAATGCAATGCAGGAAACCTTTTACTTATTGAAGTCTCCTAACAAATGCACAAGTATTATTAAATAGAATAAGCGATTATAAAAGCAATACTAAATTTAACACAAAAGATTAATCTTAGAGTTTTAAAAGAATCCTCTTGTTTTATAGAGGCGAAAGCCAAGTAAACAGCTTAGTCTAAAACCGTAAATGTTAAATCAGCACCATCTATAAATAAAAGACTATTAGCCAAGTATGTTACTAGTGGATTTACATCAATAAGTACTATAATATTGTTAGTGGTTAATATGGCAAAACTAACTTCATCTCCTGTGGAAGCTAAATCACATTCACACATATAATCTGTACCAATTACAGCAACGCCACCAGAACCATCAATGTTAATTTCCCATGCCACTGAAACGGTCCAATTTATATAGGCCATTAATTGCCCTCCAATATAATCATTAAGAGTTCCTGCAGGGAAAACAATACTCATATTATTATCTGTTACTGGCATTTCTGCCGAGAAACTTTCAACAGATAAATAAACACAAGAGCCGTCATCAGTATTGGCTGCTGGGTTGTAGTTATCGGCAAGTGCATCTATACAACCATACACCTTAGCAATACAATTATTATTGGAAGTATTAGCCGCAGCATTATAATTATATGCACTAGCTTCCATACAACCTATAACCACAGGAATACAGGAGCCATCATCGGTATTGGCAGCCGGATCATGATTAAACGCTGTTGTATCAGTACAACCATAATACACACAAGATTCGTCATTTACCGTTGCCCATACATTAAAATTAAAAGCTTGACAATCGGTACAACCCAATAATATTGGTACATTTAATGGTATACTAAAACTTAAAATAGGTGGTGTGTCAGAAATTACATACATCATATAACCCTCGCCAGGTACAAAGTTAGACAGTTGTGAAAAGGCTGGAGACCAAAACTGCCCACTTACGTTTTTCAAAACTTGAAAGGTGGTAGTGGCTGTACCTGTAGACAAAGCAGCATTTATTTGAGATTCAAGCTCACTATTATCGCTAGAACCATTATAACCCACCATATTCCAACCCGTAATTAACTGGTACTCTATAGAAGGATTTATCGCCATCATTTCTGCAAATGCATCATTAACAGAATAGCAAGGGTTGTTACTGTTTTGTGCTTGTAAAAGCATACAACTCATTAGAAAGAATAATATAAGTAGCTTTTTCATATTCCCTGGGGTAAATTAAATTCAAATTCCGTGTGTGAAATATACAAAAATATTGTTATGGGTAAATAAAGATACAAGCGACTATTTTACTTGTTCAATTTTTAATTGCTATAAAAAACCCCACGAATATCGTGGGGCTTTTACTTTTATATTGAAGGGGTATTACTTAGTTAAATCTGTAAAGTGCTTATAGAAACGCGAAATAGTTTCTATTCCTCTAAAGTAGTTAAATACTCCGTAGTGTTCGTTTGGCGAGTGAATGGCATCAGAATCTAAACCGAAACCTAATAAGATAGATTTTACATTTAGCTCTTGCTCAAACAAAGCAACAATAGGAATACTACCACCACTACGCACAGGAACTGGTTTCTTACCGAAAGTATCCATCATTGCTATGCTTGCAGCTTTATAACCATTATCGTCTGTTGGCGATACATATGGCATACCACCGTGATGTGGTGTAACTTTTACTTTTACAGATTTAGGAGCAATACTTACAAAGTGCTTACTGAATAATTCCGTAATCGCATCGGGATCTTGTCCAGGTACTAAACGCATAGAAATTTTCGCATACGCTTTAGAAGCAATCACTGTCTTCGCTCCTTCGCCCATATAACCACCCCAAATACCGTTTACATCTAATGTAGGACGGATAGAGTTGCGCTCCATAGTTACGTAACCATCTTCACCGTGAATATCGCTTAAGTCTAATGCTTTTTTATAAGCATCTAAACTAAAAGGTGCTTTAGCCATGTCTGCTCTTTCTTCTAAAGAAAGCTCAATTACATCGTCGTAAAAACCAGGAATGGTAATTCTATTTTGCTCATCTTGAAGAGAAGCAATCATTTGTGTAAGAATATTAATTGGGTTCGCTACAGCACCACCGTATAAACCAGAATGTAAATCGCGGTTAGGACCTGTAACTTCTACTTCTACATAACTTAAACCACGTAAGCCTGTGGTTATAGAAGGAATGTCGTTTGCCAACATTCCAGTATCAGAAATTAAGATTACATCAGAAGCTAACTTCTCTTTATTTGCTTTTACAAAACCATCTAAAGATTCAGACCCTACTTCTTCTTCACCTTCAATCATGAACTTTACGTTACATGGAAGAGAGTCTGTATTCATCATCAATTCGAATGCTTTTACGTGCATGTACATCTGACCTTTATCGTCGCAAGCACCACGGGCAAAAATAGCGCCTTCAGGATGTGCTTCCGTTTTTTTAATAACAGGCTCAAAAGGACCGCTCGTCCACAATTCAATTGGATCTGCTGGCTGTACATCGTAATGACCATACACCAATACGGTTGGCAAAGATGGATCGATCATTTTTTCTGCGTACACAATAGGATAACCAGGAGTTACGCATACTTCTGCATTATCTACTCCCGCTTCAATTAAACGAGCTTTAACAATTTCTGCAGTTTTTAATACATCTTGCTTGTAGGCAGGATCTGCTGAAATTGAAGGTACACGCAATAAGTCCAATAACTCTTCTAAGAAACGGTCTTTATGCTTTTCTATATATGCTTTAATGATTTCCATGTGCTTGAATTTTGAGCAAAAGTAAGGAATTGTTATTAGTTGATCGTTGTTGACTTTTAGAAATCCCTTAAAAAAATGCGACTAATGAACTTGTGATATATTTAAGTGCTTCTTGACTTAATTCGGTATGTATTGGAAGTGATATTACACTAGAACACAAACTGTTAGTTACCATAAAATCATCTTCTTTAGCTGTTACTTGTTTGTAGGGAGCAAAACTATGTAAAGGTTTCGGATAGTATACTTTTACAGGAATACCCTTGTCATTCATGTATTGCACGAGCGCATCTCTGTTTATACCACCTTCAAGTTTTAGTGTATACTGATGGAATACATGTGAAGACTTTTCATTTCGATAAGGAATTGATAATTGGGTACAATTCGAAAATGCTTGATCGTAGTAATTAGCAACCTCAAGTCTTGCTGTATTGTACGAATCCAAATATTTTAATTTCACATTTAATACCGCAGCTTGAATAGAATCTAAACGCGAGTTTATTCCCACACATTCGTACGAATATTCCGTTCCCATTCCGTGATTTACAAGAGTCTTGCATTTTCTTGCGAGTGTAGCATCCTTCGTAAAAACAGCCCCACCATCGCCAAAACATCCTAAATTTTTAGACGGAAAAAAAGAAGTTGTACCAATATCCCCAATGGTGCCTGCTTTCAATTTGGTTCCATTAGCGAAAGTATACTCAGCTCCTATTGCTTGTGCAGCATCTTCTATTACAAATAGATTGTGTTTTTTAGCCAACCCTAGTATTGCCTCCATTGGTGCACACTGTCCAAATAAATGCACAGGAACAATCGCTTTGGTTTTTGGAGTAATCGCTTTTTCTATCTCTTCAGCAGTAAGCATAAAGGTGTCTGAATCTACATCTACTAAAACGGTTTTTAAACCTAACAATTCGGCTACCTCTACAGTAGCAACAAAAGTAAAGTCGGGGCAAATTATCTCATCACCTTTTTCTAAGCCCAAAGCCATCAATGCTATTTGTAAAGCATCGGTACCGTTCGCGCAAGGAATAACATTGGCGATCTCTAAATAGTTTTCTAAGTTCGAAGAAAACTCTTTTACCGCAGGACCGTTTATAAAAGAGGTAGACTGTATAACTTTACGCATCGCCAAGTCTACTTCCTTTTGTATTTTAATGTACTGACCTTTTAAGTCAACCATTTGTATGTTTTTCATAGGCTTCATTCAGATTCAGTAAAGATACATTTTGAACACAATATTATCTAATCAAATTTGTTAGTACAATGGACTTAAATATTTTTACTTTAGCAGTATATAAATCGACGATGAAAACACTCAATTTACTATTACTTTTTATTGGTTTACAACTAAGTCTTTTTGCACAAGAAGACATTTCTGAAGGAGCCATCCGCTTACCTATGATTAATTTGAACGCTAGCTTCCATATACCTGGAGGTGACTTAGCAGACCGCTTTGGTAACAGCGCCCTTTTTGGTGTTGGCTTCCAGTTAAAAAACAAAAACAATACTTATTGGGGTATTGAAGGTGGAGGTTTAACCGGCTCTGATATAGTAGAAGACAACATTATTAACATTATAACTGCCGATTCTATCGACGTTATTGATGTGAATGGGAATACAGCAACAATTCGATTTTGGGAAAGAGGTGCACAAGCGCAATTTGTTTTAGGTAAAATAATTCCTGTTTTAGGACCTAACGAAAATTCTGGCTTTTTCGTTCAAGCTGGATTGGGTTATATGTATCACAAAATCCGTATTGAAAATTTAGGAAATCAAGTGCCGCAATTGAATTCTGAGATGCTTAAAGGTTACGATCGTTTAAGTATGGGTATAAGTACTTCAGAATTTATAGGATATCGTTATTTTTCTAACAATCAGAAAATAAACTTTTTTATAGGTTTAGAGTTTATTCAGGCTTTCACACAAGATGTAAGACAATACGATTACAATACACAAACTGCATACGAAAACAGTAGACTAGATTTACTAAGTGGAATAAAGTTTGGTTGGACCTTCCCTCTTTACAAGAAGTCGGATAATAAATACTACTATTATTGATTCCTAAACTTTACAATCTCGGAATTGCGCTTTACGGATTTGCCATTCGTATTACTGCCTTCAAAAACCAAAAAGCGAAACTTTGGATTGAGGGGAGAAAAAATACATTCGATTATTTAGAGAAATCTATTATTAGAGGCGAAGAATTAATTTGGATTCACTCCCCTTCCTTGGGAGAGTTCGAACAAGCGCGCCCACTTATAGAACAAGTAAAATCCGACTACTCAAAGTATAAAATACTCCTTACTTTTTATTCTCCTTCGGGCTACGAGATACGTAAAGACTACCCTTTAGTAGACTATATATGTTATTTGCCATTAGACACTAAAGAGAATGCCAAACGATTTGTTAATATTGTAAATCCTGCATTTACCTTTTTTGTGAAATACGACTTTTGGGCAAATTACTTAAACGAGTTGCAAATTAGAAAGCACAAGCATTATGTGATTTCTGCAATCTTCAGAAGCAATCAATTCTTCTTTAAAAAGCATGGGAAATGGATGCTGGATATACTCGCGAAGATTGATCACTTTTTTGTGCAGAACGAGGATTCTAAATACATGCTACTCACTAGAAATATCACCCAAGTAAGTACTTCTGGAGATACGCGTTTCGATAGAGTAATAGACATCACCAAACAAGCCCAAGAACTGCCCTTATTAGATCTCTTTAAACAAGATAAACCGCTTTTTATTGGCGGAAGTACTTGGCAAAAAGGGGAAGAATTGATTGTTGAGTTTGCAAAACACTACGGAACTAGATTTAAGTATGTGATAGCGCCACACGAAATACATTCCGAACAGATTGAAAAATTAAGAACTCAGTTTAATCTTAAAGTTTTACTTTATAACGAAGCTACAGAGCAAAACATAGACACTGTAGATGTACTAATAATAAACAATATTGGGCTTTTAAGCTCTTTATATGCATACGCTGATATAGCTTATATAGGAGGTGGATTTGGAAAAGGAATTCACAATACTCTAGAAGCTGCCACATTTGGGATGCCTATTTTTATAGGACCTAAAAACGGAAAATTTCAAGAAGCTCAAGATCTAAAAGATATAGGAGTAGCTCAGGAAATTAAATCTGCGCAAGAACTAATAGCACACTGTGACCATCTTTTTACGCGACCTAAAAAGTGGCTAGAAATAAAAGAAAAAAGCAAGGCTTATGTAAAAGGGAAATCTGGTGCTACACTGAAAATCATTAATCATGTGTTTAAGGATCGAGTACGGTAAAACACCAATTTCACATAAAAAAAGGCAAGCTCAATGAGCTTGCCTTTTTTGTTGCTGTAGGAGAAGGAGTCGAACCTTCACGGAGTGGTTAGTCCAGGGATTTGTGCCAAAATCTCCACCCTCGAGACAGGAGGGCATGTCTGCCAGTTTCATCACCCCACAATGTTTGTTGCGATTAACTATAGTAAATATAGATAAATCATTCTTTAATTGCGAATAAAACAAACTATCAATGTAATTATTGTCTATTTAATAATTTAAACTATATTTGATTGTCATATTAAAAATTATATGCCTCAAAATGGACGATTATTATCAAATAGACAAAATAGACCGCAGTATTTTATCTGTTTTAATGGAAGATGCGAAGACTCCCTACACCGAAATAGCCAAAAAAATGCTTGTTTCAGCAGGAACCATTCATGTACGCATGAAAAAAATGGAAGAAGCTGGACTCATAAAAAAAAGTCGCCTAGACATCAACTATGAATTATTAGGCTACGACTTAACAGCATTTTTAGGGATTTATCTAGAAAAAGGATCCAACTATAAAGAAGTGATTAAACAAATGGAGGAAATTCCAGAGATTATTGAAGCACATTATACTACTGGAGTCTACAGTATATTTGCAAAAATAACCTGTAAAAACACCAAACACATGCGCCATGTACTAAACGAGGATATTCAATCGGTAACAGGAATACAACGTACAGAAACGATTATTTCTCTGGAACAGAGTATTGACAAACAACTCAAACTATAATTTAATACGATTGTACATGGGCTTGTAATTTTAAATCTATTACTTCAACCTGAATGTTTTGCCAGGACTCCATTAATTTCAATCTATTATTATTTGAGATTGATGCATCTAACAAAACCAGCTTAGGCGTGAAAATGCTCTTCAAGCTATTAACATCTGCCCTATACTTTTGCATAAACAATATATCTACTGATTCATTGGCTTCCATATTCAACTTTTGGTCAGAAATAAGCAAAATCGTTTGGTCGCAAAATTGAACTAACCCCTCAGTAAGATTAAAAAACTCATTCTTATAAATGGAGTTTATACTTAATGAGTCGGTACAACTAACTTTCTTACTGAGAGTGTAACTACCCAACAGATAAGAAGCACTATTGTAGTTATTAGAAACTAGTACTTGCTCGTTGTTTTCGATTACAGAAATTACATAAGCCCTATTAGAAGCATTTACAAATAATTCCTTTTCATTAGATTCCGCAGAAATCATAAAATAAAAAACAATCGTTAAAATATAGAGGTATAAAAATTTCAAATACTTAAAATGCTTTTCTACAAAAACAATACATATTAAAATTAGTAATCCATACAAGAGCCACAGTAAGGTGCCCGGTAAATAAACTTGTACTGGAGCAAATGAATACTGCTCTAAGAGCCTTATAATTCGCAATAAAAAAACAACCGATTGATCGATTATCACATCAATCAAACTAAAATTTAAGCCCAGTAGCATCAGAATTAAATACAACAAGCCCTCGTATAATAACAGAGTGATTAAAGGCAATACAACCAGGTTTGCCCATAAAAAAGACAGTGGAAAAGAGTGAAAATAATAAGCAGATAAAAGCCCAGTACTGAGCTGTGCAGAAATAGAAACTAAAGCAAGTCCAGCAAAAAACTGGACAATTATAGAACGGTTTTCAAAGGCTCCCTTAAACTTAGTATAAAAATAAACAATACCTATAACTGCTAAATAAGACAATTGAAAACCAATATCGTACAGAAGGTTCGGCTGATAAATTAACAATATTAATGCAGATAGGAATACGATGTTAAAAGCTGTTGTTCGTCTATTAATTAGCAAACTGAATGCATATAATAAAAACATTAAGGATGCACGCATTACCGAAGGACTCAAGCCAGTTAATACTGCATATGCGACAATGATTAACACTAAAACTACAGATTGCACACGAGGTTTATGTTTTAGGAAAATAGACAGTAAAAATGCGAAAATACCATAAACTAAGCTAATATGTAAACCACTTAAAGCCAAAGTGTGTACAAGCCCTAAACGAGAAAACTGACTCGATAAGTCTTTATCAACCCCTCTTTTATCGCCCAGTAACAAAGCGGCTAGGATTTGCTTCGTTTCTTGGCTTATGTTTTGGGAATCAATTAAATCGAGTAATTTTATTTGAAACCTTCTAATTACATAGTACCAATTTGCAGAAGTGTCCATGCGTAAGATTTCATCTTCTTGTAACCAAAGAGTCCCTTTTACATTTTTTAAGCTCCAATATTTTTTAGCATTAAATAAAGTAGCGTGCTTTGGGTTTGAAAACCCTTTGGTGTATACGTTGGCGACAAATCGATCGCCAGGCAAAAACAATGAAGTTACAGAATCTCTTTTTTGTAGCAACAAATAATTGAGACCAACGGGACTGATAGAATCCCCGAGAAAAGCCTCAACAGTTACCATATATTTATTCTGGTAAGCAGTTTGCTTATAGCGATCCTGAACCTTTAAGACTACAGAGTGAATTGTATTTTCTGGTAAGCATGATTTTGTAGAATCTTCAATGTTATTTGATAAAAATTGAACGAGTACAATAACCAATATACCGAGGAGTACATTTTCTAAATTCTTAAACTTCAACTTCTCGTTAAAAGTTAAAACTAAAAAACACAGCGATAAAACGAGTACTAGAATTCCTAATTCTAAAGTATTAAAAGGGGTGTAAGGAAAAGTTAAGACACCTAGAATCCACCAAAATAATATTTTAAAAACAGGTAACATAACATTAAGTTCATTTATAGTATTCTATTAAATTACAAAAAAATTGGCACAAAAAAAAGGCTGCCTTATTTCTAAGACAACCTTTATATATAGTGAAAGTAATTACTACTTTGCAATCATTCCTTTTTCGCGAGCTTCTTTCAATACAGCAGAAATACCTATTCTGTTGATTGTTTTCAAAGTAGATGCTGCTAATTTAAGCGTAATCCAAGAGTTTTCTTCAGGTACGAAGAAACGTTTCTTGATTAAGTTTACGCTAAATTTTCTTTTAGTCTTTCTTTGAGAGTGAGAAACATTGTTTCCTACCATCGCTCTTTTTCCTGTTATACTACAAACTCTAGACATCTCTATACTGATTATGTTCTTTCTCTATTTCCAAAATGGATTGCAAAAATAAGCCTTTTATTGAAATCACAAAAACTATTCTACCTTTTTATCACTTGATTCTAAAACATGTAATAAATCGAGTAGACTCGCACTAGCGCTACGTTTTATATTCCACAAGCGCTCAGTGCCCATTTGACGCTTAACAGACTGCACTCCATTTGGGCCTGCAATAGCTGTCCAAACAGTCCCAACAGGCTTATCTTTAGTCCCACCAGAAGGGCCTGCAATTCCCGAAGTTGCTACTGCGTAATCAACCTTCATTATTTTTTTTATACCCAAAGCCATTTCTTCTACTACTTGCTCACTAACTGCTCCAAACGCTAGTAATGATTCCGTTTTAACGCCTAAAACAGTTTCTTTAATAGAATTATCGTAAGCCAGTATACTTCCTTTATAATAAGCCGAAGCGCCTGCAACACGTGTAATTAAATGCGCTATATAACCACCAGTACAACTTTCTGCTGTTGCCAGAGTAGCGTTTCTTTTCAGTAGTTCACTTCCAATTCTTTGCTCTAAGCGATCTTGCTCTTCGCCAAAAATTAATTCAGGAATAATTGCATGTAGCTTTTCAATTTGAGCTTCAATTTGGTCGTTTAACAACTTCTCGTCTAGGCCTCTTGTACTGAGCCTTAAACGAACTCTATTTTCTGAAGGAAGGTAAGCTAGTTTTATAGAAGTGGGTAGCTCGGCCTCCCA
>Ga0115004_10004027_pt1 | contig 11822 bp, 5 predicted proteins | sample ArcticOcean_MG_C_10_FD_88737 | JGI IMG/M metagenome (GOLD analysis project Ga0115004, IMG submission 88737) | Marine microbial communities from western Arctic Ocean - ArcticOcean_MG_CB11_90 | ecosystem: Environmental > Aquatic > Marine > Oceanic | place: Arctic Ocean: Canada Basin | collected...
CTACAATAGTAGAGGCAAACGGTCAGCTTAAAATGGTCTTAGGCTCCCCCGGAGGCTCTACAATTATTACCACAGTTTTACAAAATATTCTGAATGTATTGGACTATGACATGACAATGCAAGAATCGGTTTCAAAGCCACGTTTTCATCATCAATGGTTGCCCGATAACATCAAATTCGAGACCTCATTTGACACTGTTGTCTTTGATTCTCTTAAAAAAGTAGGCTACAAAATAGACCACAGTAACTCTAAAGTAATCGGGAAAACAGATGCTATCTTGGTATTACCGGACGGTCGTTTAGAAGGAGGAGCAGACCTAAGAGCTGATGACAAAGCTGAGGGTTTCTAGGGGATATTTAGGATTCTTAGAAGCTAATGCGTTTTTAAGTTTTTAAAAAAGAATAGCGATTAAGTTTTAATATTAACTCTTAGCGTTTAACTTTGTAAGTCAAACTAACGAACATGCCAAGATTAAGTAAACACGATTTAGAAGCTTTAGCTTATCACGAAAAACCATCACCAGGAAAAATTCAGGTAGTTCCAACGACCAAGTACGCTTCACAAAGAGATTTAGCATTAGCGTACTCCCCAGGAGTAGCGGCCCCCTGTTTGGCTATCGAAAAGAATCCATCGGATGCTTATAAATATACTGCAAAAGGAAATTTAGTGGCGGTTATTACCAATGGTACTGCTGTTCTAGGGTTGGGAAATATAGGCGCTGAAGCCTCCAAGCCAGTTATGGAAGGTAAAGGGCTGCTTTTTAAAATATTTGCAGATATAGATGTGTTCGATATTGAAGTCAACACTGAAAACGTTGAAGAGTTTATTCAAACCGTTAAAAATATAGCGCCCACTTTTGGCGGCATTAATTTAGAAGATATCAAAGCTCCAGAAGCTTTTGAAATTGAAACACGACTTAAAGCAGAGTTAGACATTCCCGTCATGCATGATGATCAGCATGGAACGGCTATTATATCAGCTGCCGCTTTGTTAAACGCCTTGGAAATTGCAGAAAAAAACATTCAAGATGTTCGCATCGTTGTAAGTGGAGCGGGTGCAGCAGCTATTTCTTGTACTCGTTTGTACCAATCTTTTGGTGCTAAGCGTGAAAACATTGTAATGCTCGATAGTAAAGGGGTCATTAGAAATGACCGCGATACCCTAACCACCCAGAAAGCAGAGTTTGCTACCGATAGGAAAATAGACAGCTTAGATGAAGCGATGACTGACGCGGATGTGTTTATTGGATTATCGACTTCAGATATTGTAAGTCCAGAAATGCTTAAAACGATGGCTAGTAATCCGATCGTGTTCGCTATGGCAAATCCAGACCCTGAAATAAAATATAATCTTGCAATTAAAACAAGAGATGATATTATTATGGCTACCGGTAGAAGTGACACCCCCAATCAAGTAAATAACGTACTTGGTTTTCCATTTATATTTAGAGGTGCTTTAGATGTTAGAGCGACAACAATTAACGAGGAAATGAAAAAAGCAGCCGTCATAGCGTTGGCTGAGTTGGCAAAAGAACCCGTTCCAGAGCAGGTTAATATTGCCTATGGAGAAACACGACTTACCTTTGGTAAGGATTACATCATTCCTAAGCCATTTGATCCCCGATTAATTGCAGCGATTCCTCCAGCAGTAGCCAAAGCAGCCATTGAAAGTGGAGTTGCTTTAGCTCCAATTTCTGATTGGGAAAAATACGAAGACACCCTATTGGAGCGCATGGGCTCAGACAATAAGATTGTAAGACTTTTATTTAACCGAGCCAAGCTAAACCCAAAGCGTGTCGTTTTTGCTGAAGCAGACCAGTTAAATGTTTTAAAAGCGGCCCAAATCGCTCTGGAAGAAGGGATTGCAACGCCTATATTACTTGGAAGACGAGATGAAATTGAACGTCTTATGGAGGAGTTAGAATTTGACGAAGAAGTACTCATCATTGATCCAAAAGGAGATGAAAGTAGTGTTCAGAAAAACAAGTATGCTGAAATTTATTGGAAACAACAACAGCGAAAAGGAACAACACTCTTAGCGGCTCAAAAACTAATGAGAGAACGAAACTATTTTGCAGCGATGATGGTTAATGAAGGGGATGCAGATGCTCTTATTTCAGGCTATTCAAGCAATTATGGATCTGTTGTAAAACCAATGTTAAATTTAATTGGTTTAGCACCAGGCTCTACACGTATAGCGACGACCAATGTGATGATCACTCAACGAGGACCTATGTTTTTGAGCGATACAGCCATTAACATTAACCCATCTGCAAATGATTTAATAAAAATTGCTCAGATGACTTCTGGAGTTGTCAAGATGTTTGGCTTAGAACCGGTTATGGCAATGATTTCATATTCTAATTTTGGATCGTCTAAAGACAAAACAGCGACCAAAGTGAAAGAAGCAGTGTCTTACCTCCACAGAAGACACCCCCAATTATTAGTGGATGGGGAATTGCAAACAGATTTTGCTTTAAACAGTGAGATGCTGAAAGCTAACTTTCCTTTTTCTAGACTTGCTAACAAAAAAGTAAACACCCTTATTTTCCCAAATTTAGAAGCAGCAAATATCACCTATAAATTACTTAAAGAATTAAATAAAGCAGAATCAATTGGCCCTATTATGATGGGCTTACGGAAGCCAGTACACATTTTGCAATTAGGAGCTAGCGTTGATGAAATTGTAAATATGACTGCTGTTGCTGTTGTGGACGCACAACAGAAAGGAAACTTGTAAAATATCTAGTATAACACCTTTGCTTTTTCCCCCTAAAATATTGTATTATTTTAGTACATTTGAAACTCATAGGAAGTGAAAAAATATGATAACACACATTCAAGGTAAATTAGTTGAAAAAACGCCGACTCATATCATTGTCGATTGTAATGGAGTGGGGTACTTTATTAATATTTCACTACACACATTTTCTCAACTTCCAGATCAAGAAGCGGTTAAGGTTTTTACACATTTACAGATAAAGGAAGACTCACATACTCTTTTTGGCTTTAGTAGTTCTTCCGAACGCGGAATATTTAGACTGCTTATCTCAGTAAGTGGAATTGGAGCAAGCACAGCCAGAACGATGCTCTCTTCACTCACACCCAAACAAGTGAAAGAAGGAATAGCAGTTGGGGATGTTGCATTGATACAATCTGTTAAGGGAATTGGTCTCAAAACAGCCCAACGCGTTATTATTGAACTCAAGGATAAAGTTCTTAAAATTTACGATCTTGATGAATCTTCTTTGTCTCAAAACAATACAAACAAGGATGAAGCGTTATCAGCCTTAGAAGTTTTAGGTTTTATGAAAAAGCATTCCGAACGCGTTGTCGAAAAAGTAATTTCGTCTAGCCCAGATGCTACTGTGGAGTTTATCATCAAAGAAGCCCTTAAAAACCTGTAATTCATTTGAAAACATCAAATCATAACCCCTATTTTAAAAAACTCTTTTTAGTGTTTTTTTTATTGGTTTGTACCTCAGGGGTGTATGCTCAGCAACTACCGACAGTTAGAGACTCTACCTCTACAACTTTTTCATTTGGAGCATTGGACACACCCGATCCAGCAAGTATAATTAGTAAATACATTTACGATCCATTAACAAATCGATATTTTTATACTTCAACAATTGGCGATTTTAATATTAACTATCCTGTTATACTAACCCCAAAGGAGTTTCAGGAGTTAGCTCTTAAAGAAAGTTTAAAGCAATATTATAAAGAAAAAGTAGATGCACTTGATGGAAAAAAAGAAGGTTCAGAAGAAGCGAAGAAAAACTTAATACCAGACCTTTACGTCAACTCTAAATTTTTTGAAACCATATTTGGTAGTAATACGATATCCGTAGTCCCCCAAGGATCCGTTGAAATGGACCTTGGAATCATATACACCAAGCAAGAAAACCCTGCATTATCACCAAGGAATCAAAGTAATTTTACTTTTGATTTTGATCAGAGAATCAGCTTGAGCCTAATGGGGAAAGTCGGAACTCGATTGCAAGTTAATGCCAATTACGATACCCAGTCAACTTTTGATTTCCAAAACTTAATTAAGTTGGAATTTGACCCTTCTTTACCTGGTCTCGATGGCGTTAGTGGGGGTGAAGACTCTATCCTTCAAAAACTGGAAGTAGGTAATGTAAGCATGCCTTTAAATAGCTCCCTCATTACAGGTGCACAAAGTTTATTTGGTGTAAAAACTGAATTACAGTTTGGAAAAACTAGAGTCACAGCTGTTTTTTCAGAACAACAATCGGAAACACGTTCTGTAGTTGCTCAAGGCGGAGGGACTATTGAAGAATTTGATTTTTTTGGATTAGACTATGACGAAAACAGACACTTTTTCTTAGGACATTACTTTAGAAACCAATATAATGATGCCCTGGAAAACTATCCATTTATTAATTCCCAGGTCCAAATTACAAGAGTGGAGGTGTGGGTTACCAATCGAACCAACCAGATTCAAAATGCACGAAATATAGTCGCATTACAAGATTTAGGAGAGTCTTCAAGACTGGGTTTGAGCGCGGTTCCAACTGGGTTTGTAAATGTTGGACCTAACGCCCTTCCAAATAATGGAAATAATGATTTTGACCCCACTAATATTGGAGGTGCTGGTTCGCAGCTTACGAACGCCATTCGAGATATTGCCACCACACAATCAGGATTTCTAACGCCAGGTATTAATGAAGGATTTGATTATGGCAAGCTGGAAAATGCTCGAAAATTAACTCAAGGCAACGGGTTTACAGTCGACACGCAATTAGGATATATTTCCTTGAATCAGCGATTACAAAACGATGAGGTTTTAGCCGTTGCTTACCAGTATACTGTAGGCGGTGAAGTCTTTCAGGTAGGGGAGTTTGGAAATAACGGGGTCAATGCGACTGAAGTGGGTGTATCAGCATCAGGCAACCAAACGGTTACCAATCAAAGTCTTGTTTTGAAAATGCTAAAAAGTGCAGTGACCAATGTTAACCTTCCAACATGGGATCTGATGATGAAAAACATATACAATACCGGAGCCTATCAATTATCTCAAGAAGATTTTAAATTAAATATATTTTATAACGAAACATCGGCTCTTAATTATATCACACCCGTAGGTTTGGATCCATTTCCAGCACCCACAGGAAACAATGATCCCATAGAGGAAACGCCTTTAATTCGATTGTTTAATTTTGACCGACTAAATTTCAATAATGACCCACAAAATAAAGGAGATGGGTTTTTTGATTTTGTTCCAGGGATTACAGTCATCCCTCAAAACGGAAAAATCATATTTACCAAAGTGGAACCTTTTGGAAGTCACCTATTTGAAACGCTACGACTCACTGGTTCTGAAAACTATGAAGGTGATGAAACAATTTCTGGCGTTTATAACCTAAACCAATTAAAATACGTTTATAAGTCTCTTTACAAGAACACAAAAACAGCCGCGCTTCAAGACAGTGATAAAAACAAGTTTTTGATGCGAGGTCGCTACAAATCATCTGGTGGTTCTGGCATTCCAATTGGTGCGTTTAATGTTCCAAGAGGGTCTGTGAAGGTAACTGCTGGAGGACGCGTACTTGTAGAAGGGGTGGATTACACCGTAAATTACCAAATAGGGACCGTACAAATTTTAGATCCTTCTTTACAAGCATCAAACATACCGATTCAGGTTTCTGTTGAAAACAATTCTGTTTTTGGGCAACAAACAAAGCGGTTTACAGGCGTAAATGTAGAGCATCAATTCAATGAAAATTTTGTCTTAGGTGCAACGGTTTTAAACTTAAATGAGCGTCCCATAACACAAAAAGCAAATTATGGTACGGAGTCAATAAACAATACAATTTTTGGATTTAATGGAAATTACTCCACAGAAGTTCCGTTCTTAACGCGCTTAGCAAATAAATTACCAAATATTGATACCGATGTCGAATCTAATTTGTCGCTTAGAGGTGAATTTGCGTATCTAAAACCAGGCGCCCCTAAAGGAACGGACTTTGACAATGAAGTCACTTCTTATGTTGATGATTTTGAAGGGTCACAAAACGGCATTAGTTTACTAAGCCCGCAATCTTGGTTTTTGTCAAGCCGCCCCGAAAGACTTGGTCGTGTTTACGCACAAGGCTCAGAAGATGGTAATGGCTATCAAAATGGATTTGACAGGGCGCATTTAAACTGGTATACAGTGGACCCAATTTTTTATAGTGGACAACGCCCAGGCGGCATCTCAGATGATGACATATCAAACCTGTATACGAGACGAATATTTATTGACGAGCTTTTTCCACAAGTCGATTTAGTAACCGGGCAATACACGGTTATAAACACCCTAGATTTAGTTTACAACCCATCAGAAAGAGGCCCTTATAATTACCAACAAGGGGCTGAAGACGGAATTTTAGAGACGCCTCAAAATAGTTGGGCCGGTATATCCAGACAATTGACCTCTACCGATTTTGAGCAGGCAAATGTTGAATATGTTGAGTTTTGGCTCATGGATCCCTTTTTAGACAGCTCGTCTAACCCTGGGGGAAAATTAGTTTTAAACTTAGGAAACATCTCTGAAGATGTCATTAAAGATGGTGAAAAACAATACGAGAATGGGCTGCCCGAAGATGGAGATATTAGTCTTTTTGACCCTACCAGTTGGGGCTCTGTAACCCCGCAAAATCAATCCTTAATTTATGCCTTTTCATCACAAGGAGACGACAGAAATAATCAGGATGTTGGGATTGATGGCTATGATGATTCTGAAGAAACTCCATTGTTACCGGATGGTATTACTCTAGACCCACGATTTGCAGTGTTTAATACGCTTGATGATCCTGCTAATGACAACTATGAATACTACTTAAATACTGAGGGTGATATATTTGAGCGCTACAAAAAATACAATGGATTGGAAGGCAACTCACCCGATACGTTCTCAGAAACCAACCGCGGATCTACCACCCAACCGGATGTAGAGGATATCAATAGGGATAATACAATGAATACGATTGACAGCTATTTTGAGTATGAAATAGGGATTTCGACTGCAGATTTCAATAATTTAAACAACCCTTATATTGTTGACAGAAAGTCAATTTCCAATATTACGCTACCAAATGGTGCTCCCTCAGGAATTATAAATTGGTACCAATATCGAATTCCATTGTCAGAATTTACGAGTGACGCTGCTACTAACCCTTCTGATTTTAGATCGATTCGATTTGTGCGAATGTACTTAAAAGAATTTACAGAACCCACAGTATTACGATTTGGAACCTTAGACTTGGTACGAAGTGATTGGCGTCGTTACCAATTGTCTTTAGATGAAGAATCGAATCAAGCAACAGAATCAGATCCTACCGATTTTAGCGTTGGTATTGTAGGCGTTCAAGAAAATGATGGTGGCTATGTATCCCCTCCAGGTGTTGAACGGGAGCAATTAAACAACAACAACAGCATTGTTCGACAAAACGAACAATCGCTAGTAGTGGATGTTTGTGATTTAGAAAGGGAGGATGCTAGAGGGGTCTTTAAAAACATTAATGTGGATATGCGACAGTATAAAAAGCTAAAAATGTTTATTCATGCAGAGGATGGAGAAGCCGGTAACTTTAATCAGGGGGAATTAGTTGGTTTTATAAGAATGGGGAATGATTTCACACAAAATTACTACCAAATTGAAATACCTTTAAGAGAATCATCAGGTGCTACAAACGCTTCACCTTCAGAAGTATGGCCAGAAGAAAACGAGATTGATATTCCCTTAGAGCTTCTAGTGAAAATAAAAGCCTTGGGTATTAGCCAAGGAAGTTTAGGAAACGACCTCCCTACGTTTTACAACGTTATTGATGGCGAATTACAGGAGAATCCTGTTTTAGAATTTGCGCCATTCTCTTTAAACCCAAACGCTATAGAACAACGAATTGCGATAAAAGGAAATCCAAACTTTGGAGACATAAGAACCTTAATGGTGGGCGTCAAAAACATTAGTGACACCAATAGCCAATGTGCAGAAGTGTGGTTCAATGAATTGCGTCTTGCAGACATGGACAACGAAGGGGGATGGGCTGCTATTATGAGCATGGACTCTAACATTGCTGACTTCATGAATGTCAATGCCACAGCGAAGCGAACCACTACAGGCTTTGGAAGTTTAGAACAAGGGCCAAACGAGCGAAGTCGCGAAGATTTGAAACAATATGATTTTGTAACTAACATGAATATTGGGCAGTTATTACCAAAAAAATGGGGCCTAGAAATCCCTTTTAATTATGGTCAAAGTGAAGCGCTTATCACGCCCGAATACGACCAGCAATACAAAGATTTAAAGCTTCAAAGCAGATTGGATGCTGCGTTGTCTTCAGAAGATAGAGAACGAATTAAAAACCAATCTGAAGATTATACGAAGCGGAAAAGCATTAATTTTATTGGGGTTAGAAAACAACGTACAGGCGATGCCGAGCCCAGAGTCTATGATGTTGAAAACCTGACAATGAATTATTCTTACAATGAAATGAAGCATCGAGATTTTGAAATTGAAAACTCATTAGATCAAAATGTAAGGGTAGGGGCTAATTATAGTTTCAGTTTTAAGCCGCTTAAAATTGAGCCATTCAAGAAAAATGACTCTCTTTTTATGAACAAATACTGGAAATTAATAAAAGATTTTAATCTCAACCTATTACCTTCAAGCCTGGCGGTAAATTCAGATTTTGTGAGACAATTCAATAGCCAAAAATTTAGAGATGCTGGATTAGGTGATGGTAATATTTCAGTAGACGAGCTAATCAGAAGAAATTATACTTTTGACTTTCAGTATACTATTAATTATGAAATTACTGAAGGACTTCGTTTAAATTTTACCGCTTCAAATAATAATATTGTTAGGAATTACTTTATAGATGATCAGCTGGATGGAGATCAAGATCCAACTCTTGGTATTTGGGATCGTTTCTTTGACTTTGGAGACCCTAACAGACATACACAGCAACTTGGCGTCAATTATGAATTGCCTTTAAATAAATTCCCTGCTCTTAGTTTTGTAACGTCTAACTACTCTTACGTAGGGGATTTTCAATGGAATAAAGGGTCCGATTTATTTGGAGATATCAGTATTGACGGCCAGACTTATGATCTTGGTAATTCAATATCCAATGCGAGTCAGCATAATTTGAACACCTCATTAGACATGCGAAAATTATATCGCTATTTGGGCTTAAAAAAATCAAGAAGTTCAAAGCGTACTTCAAGAACTTTAAATAAAACCTCAAATCCTAAAGCATCTTCCAAATCTAAAAAGTTTAATTGGAAAGATTTTGGAATTGGTTTATTAACAGGAATTGATAGAGCCCAAATTAATTATTCAGAAAGTAACAGTTCTTTCTTGCCTGGCTATCTTCCTACACCTGGATTCTTAGGAACACTTAAGCCAACCGCAGGATATACGTTTGGTAGTCAGCGAGACATTAGAAGAATAGCGGCCGAAAAGGGATGGCTTACCACCTATTCGCAATTTAATCAGCAGTATACTGAAACCTACAATCAAAACATAGATTATGCGATTAATATGGAGCCTATTTCAGATCTTAAAATTGATTTAAATGGTGGTAAAACGTATGCTACCAATTATGCAGAAAGTTTTAACACTACAGACTCTAACGCGGATGGCCAGAGTAATGTCTATAATCCACTCATTCAAAATACTTTTGGTAACTTCAATATATCAACGTCATTAATCAAAACAGCCTTTAGTCAAAGTGACGAGAATAGCTCGGTGCCCTTTGAAGAATTTAAAACAAATCGTTTGGTTATAGCCAATCGTTTGGCTAAGAACTTTTATGGTTCAAACCCGTATTCATTAGATACTGACGGGTATCCAGAAGGATTTGGAAAAAATAGTCAAGCAGTTTTATTGCCCTCATTTTTAGCTGCATATTCAGGAAAAAAATCAAGTAAGATTAGCCTAGACGCATTTAGAGATATCCCTATCCCAAATTGGACTTTAAAGTATACTGGGCTCATGAGAAATAAGTGGTTTAAAAAACGCTTCAAAAGATTCTCACTAACCCATGGTTACAATGCCTCTTATACAATTAATCAGTTTAGAATCAACCTAGACTATGCAGCAGCCGATCCAAATTTAGAGTATGCTATCCAAGCTCCAAATACGAAAGATCAGTCTGGAAATTACAAAGCGCAAACGCTTTACAGTAATGTAAATTTGGTAGAGCAGTTTAGCCCCCTAATCAAGATAGATATGGAGATGAAAAACTCTATAAAGTTAACTGCCGAAGTCAAAAAAGACCGAAGTTTGTCTCTGAGTTTTGATAACAACCTACTTACCGAAATTCAAGGCAAAGAATATATATTTGGCTTGGGATACCGAATCAAGGACTTGAGAATTCGATCTAAGTTAGCAGGCCCCCGAAATGTTATTAAAAGTGATTTAAACATGAAAGCAGATGTTTCCATGCGAAATAACAAAACAATTATTAGATATTTAGATCTTGATAATAATCAAGTGAGTGCTGGTCAAACGATATGGAGTATGCGATACGCTGCAGATTATGCTTTTAGCAAAAACCTAACAGCGATATTTTACTTTGATTATGCATTTTCGGAATATGCAATATCAACAGCCTTCCCTCAAACAACGATTCGCTCAGGATTTACCTTGAGATATAACTTTGGAAATTAAATAAACGAATTATAATCATACAATTATGAATACACCATCACATTTAAAATACACTAAAGACCATGAATGGGTCAAAATTGAGGGCGATACATTAACTGTTGGTATTACTGATTTTGCCCAAGGTGAATTAGGAGACATTGTTTATGTAGAAGTTGACTCCTTGGACGAGTCCCTAGATGAAGAGGCTGTTTTTGGAACTGTAGAGGCAGTCAAAACAGTATCAGATTTATTTATGCCAGTGGCAGGTGAAATTATAGAATTTAATGAGTCTCTTGAAGAAGAGCCTGAAAAAGTAAATGAGGATCCATATGGAGAGGGATGGATGATTAAAATAAAAGTAACGGATTCTACAGATTTAGATTCACTTTTAAGTGCAGACGATTATAATTCTTTGATAGGTGTATAAGAAAAGTATTGTTTTCAGTTTTACTATAGCTTACACAATTTTAATCATCATTTTGAGTCTAGTTCAACTTGGCGACATGCCAAAGTTAAATACAGGTTTTGATGATAAAATAGCACACTTTTTATTGTATGCTCTATTTTGTTTGATGTGGTTTTTGAGCTTTCAATTCTTTAAAATCAAACGAAGTCTGTTTCTTGCCTTTGCTTTTTCAGTTTTGTTTGGCTTGATTATTGAACTATTACAAAGTGAAGTCACTGCATATAGATCAGCAGACGTCTTAGATTTTTTAGCAAATACAATTGGAGCCCTTGCAATGTCTACATTAATTTACATTAAAAAAGAAGTTATTATTAAAAACATGTAATCCTTTACGTATTTGTTAATTTTTTAATTAATTTTAACCCATTATAAAAGAAAACTGATATGGAAGCAAAGAAAAACCCAAAAGCAGACGTTAGTAGAAATGGCTCGATTTATTTTGCGGTTGGATTAGCATTAATGCTATTTCTAACATACACGACTATTAATTACAAAACTTACGACAAGTCATTAATTGATATTGGTCAGTTAGATTTAGACGCCGATCTAGATGAGGAAATTCCTTTGATTGATCAGATTAAGCCCCCCCCACCCCCCCCACCACCCCCAGCAGCTCCAGAAGTTATTGAAATAGTGGAGGATGAAGAGGAAATCGAAGAAACAGTAATAGAGTCAACTGAAACGGAACAAGATGAA
>Ga0115004_10004034_pt1 | contig 11808 bp, 12 predicted proteins | sample ArcticOcean_MG_C_10_FD_88737 | JGI IMG/M metagenome (GOLD analysis project Ga0115004, IMG submission 88737) | Marine microbial communities from western Arctic Ocean - ArcticOcean_MG_CB11_90 | ecosystem: Environmental > Aquatic > Marine > Oceanic | place: Arctic Ocean: Canada Basin | collected...
ATTTCAGTTCCGTCAATTACCGCACCACCTCTAATCGAAAGCCCTATTCCTGCTCCAAGAAAAAAACCGCCAAAAATTGCAACAAGTAAATCATCATCTGTAACGTTTGGAAAGGGAACGATCGCAACACAAAGTGCAAGTCCAATAATTGCCAGGGCTGTTTTTATAGCAAAGCGTTTCCCCATAATTTTATACCCAAGAAATATAAATGGAATGTTTACACCAATTATAAGAAGGTAAAGAGGGATTTCTGTAATTGCAGCTAAAAGTAATGAAATCCCTGTAGCTCCTCCGTCAATAAAATCGTTTGTTAACAGAAAACCCTTAAAGCCAAAGGAAGCAGAAAAAATCCCTATTACTATAAGTATTAAATTCTTAAAATTACGTTTCAGGGAAATAATAGATTGCCGGTATTCTTTTGCAAGTTTGTATTCAGAGGGGTTTCCTTTTGGATATTTTTTTTTATCCCTGAATTTAAGACTTGTCCGAATTATAATATTTGCTAAAAATGGCTTCATGTTAGTTTTATGGTTTTTTTCGCTTGCCGGCAACCTATGTATAAAATCAGTAAGAGTTTATACATAGGTTTCTAATTACTGTTTTTTGTTTCAACTGTCAGAAAGGTTTAGCGACTGTATATTTTGTCGAGGATACTTTTTGTTTTCCGCAAACCCTTGTCAGAAACAAAGCATAGATAGCTGTTAATTTTGGAGTTTATGTCCTAACAGCGTTTCAATATAGCTAATAATCTGCGTACAATATAAATATTGATACATACTTAAAAAAAAGCAAAAAAAAACTGATCTTTCGAACAGTTTTAAAATATTATAAACCTTGCCATTTGTCTGGAGCTTCGCGCCATTTTTTAAGAGCGTCAATTTCTTCATCAGATATATAACCGGTGTCAATTGCTTGATCTACTAAGCTACTGTAATCGCTAAGCGTAACTAATTCGCATTTAGCTTCTTTAAAATTGTCGTCGGCTAGTTTAAAACCATACGTAAATATAGCAGCCATTCCTTTTACCGTACAACCGATTTCTTCGAGCGCTTTTACAGCTTTTAATGAAGAACCACCTGTACTTATTAGGTCTTCGATAACTACTACGTTTTGCCCAGGTTCTATATAGCCTTCAATTTGGTTTTTACGACCGTGATTTTTAGGTTCCGGACGAACATACACAAAAGGAAGTCCGAGTTCTTGAGCCACTAAAATACCATGTGCAATTGCACCTGTAGCTACACCAGCAATAACATCTGGCTTGCCAAAACGCTCAACCACTGCATCTGCCAATTGCTCTCTAAGGTAAGTTCGTGTACCATGGTGAGAGAGTGTAATTCGGTTGTCGCAGTAAATTGGAGATTCCCATCCCGAAGCCCAAGTAAAAGGTTTGCTTGGTTGTAATTTTATTGCTTTTATTTGCAATAGAAATTCGGCGGTCTTTTTCGCTGTATCCTTGTCTAAAATCATTTTGCAAATGTATAGAATTTTTATAAACGATAATACTTTAATCCTAAGTGGTTCTAAAGAAATTTTAAAAGGCTTTGAAAACGCTGAAATTGAGCAATATTCCTGTTCCTCCTGTATGAATAGAGCCATAGCTAAACTCGAAAATGATGTGTGTACGCTCTTGGTTTTACAGGGTTCTTCGGTAGAACTTATGTGGGATGACTTTTGTTCTCGCTATAAAAGTATTGAGGCTGCGGGAGGTATTGTTACTAATTTGGCGAAAGAAGTTTTGTGGATTCGACGAAATGAGAAATGGGATTTACCCAAAGGGAAAGTTGAAATAGGTGAGGAGATTGAAGATACTGCAGTAAGAGAAGTAGAGGAAGAGTGTGCGGTTAATTCTATTGTACGTGGCGACTTACTGGGTATTACTTACCATACGTATATTTTTAAAGACGAGAATGTTTTAAAGAAATCGTATTGGTATGCCATGACTTGCGGAACAGAACAAAACTTGGTTCCACAAGCGGAGGAAGGTATTACCGAGGTTGTGTGGGCAAATACCGAAATGCATCGTTCTTATAGTTTAGACACGTATACTTCTATAGCCGAACTCCTGAAGCTAGAAAAGGTAGTGCATTACCTTGGTTTTTAATAATATCGCGTACAATAGTAGAGGAAATAGCCGCATATTCGGGCTGGGTGTTTAGGTAAATAGTTTCTATATCCTTTGACATAGCTTGGTTCATCATGGCGATACTTTTTTCGTATTCGTAATCGTTTGAATTACGTAGACCACGTAATATAAATTTAACCTGATGTTTTTTACAAGCCTCTATGGTGAGTCCTTCGTACTGAATAACCTTAACGCTTTTACAATCTGAAAAAGTTGCTTTTATCCATTGTAAACGCTGCTCCAAGGAATACATATAGTTTTTAGAAGAGTTGACTCCTATCGCTACAATAATTTCGTCGAACAATGGAATCGCTCTGCGAACTATGTCTTCGTGGCCTTTAGTAATTGGGTCGAAAGAACCTGGGAAAATTGCTATTCTAGACATAGGACTTAATTAAAGGTTTAAAATTGAATTTAAAGGTTGAAAAATTAATAATTAATCATCAACAATTTTCATTAATCTTCCACTTCTTGTTCGTCCTCATCCTCTTCTTCCCATTCGAAAAAGCTGAAGTTGACATTTCCATAGCGTCTGCTATTCACAAAATAAGGGAGTTCAGAAAAGTCTTGTTCTTTAGAATGTTCTATGACTAGGACTCCATCTTGCGAAAGTATTTTTTTAGCAAATACAGCTGCAACTATTTTGTCGAGTCCTTCTAGTTCATAAGGGGCGTCTGCAAAAATAATATCGTGTTCCTGTTTGTGTTTATCTAGAAATTCAAATGCATCTGCTTTTACAGTAGAAATTGATTCAAACCCTAGTTCTTTTGCCGTCTTTTGAATGAAACGGATACAATTTACATTCTCATCGATACATAAAATATGCTCTGTTCCTCTAGAGGCAAACTCGTACGATATATTCCCCGTACCACTAAAAAGGTCAAGTACACGAACCTCATCAAAGTAATAATTATTGTTTAATATATTAAACAAACTTTCCTTAGCCATGTCTGTGGTAGGACGAACGGGTAAGTTTTTTGGAGCTGTTATACGTTTACTCTTATGGGTTCCACTTACGATGCGCATAGATGTAAATTGAGTAGTTTGTAATAGTAGTGTTCTTTTACTTCGTCTAAAACAAAGCTGTATTGGTAATTGGGATTTCTTTTTATAAAGCTGATGTTCCGAATATATTTGTAAAGGAACTTATAAACTTCCGATTCTTCTTCTATTTCGCCCGAAATAACCAAAGGTATTTGGTCTGGATTAAGGTCTAGTTGCTCGCAAGCAAAAAGTAGGTAGTAGATTAAATCTTCTGCCGATCGGTAACAATAGCCATTGTAGAATTTTAATTTTCTACCTTCCAAAACCGCAATTTCAAAATGGTTGTTTTGTACCGATAGGTATATTTTGGAAGCTTCTTGAAGTTTAAATTGATGCAATAAGCTCTCTATAAATACGCTACTATGGTGTTTCCATTTATGATTTGGGAAGTGTTTGTTAAAACAACGCTCCAATTCTTGAGGGATAATATAAGAGTTGTATGCCTGTATAGAAGCTAGCCAATCGTTACTTTCATTTTCATTTTGTAGCAATGCTTGGTTAAATCCAAGGATCTCCTTTCCGTTTTCTTCTTTGTATAAGGCTTTTGGAGTGAGGGTGTTTAGAGAATTTCTAATACTTGTAGCTACCGAAAAAAAGTCTTGCTGTAATAAGTCTTGCTGTGCTATAATACCATCTATTTGCTCGGCTACTTCACTGTAATTGCTACAGTTTTGCAAGTCGTAATATTCTAGGGCAATGTATTTCTGTTCCCTAATATTGAGCAGGGCAAAAGAAAATCCATCCAAGCTAACTTGGATGGATAAATGACATAAAGCCGATTTATTCAGCTCTAAATGTGGGTCTATATGACTGAGTGTTGCTTTTATCTTACTCCCAGTTACCGTTAATTTTTGCAGAAACCATCGATCCTACTTGTAGGTCTTTAGTGGTGTTCTTAATTAAATCTTTGTCTAAACCTTTTAAGTACTCTTCTTTTGGAGCTTTCGCTTCGAATACTTGTACCGTAAGGCTACCCGATTTAATCTTATTTGCTCTTAGTTCTAATTCTGCTCCTTCCGCATGAGGGATGAAACGTAGTTTTTCGATATTGTAATCAGCACTGAAAATAGAATCTTTTATAGAAGCAAAGCCTAAAGTATCTACATAAGTAGTATCCTTTAATTGGTACTCTCTATATACTTTATTGTAGAATTTTAATTCTTCATCACGACGTTGTATAATTGTAAATACACCTGTATCGATTAAAGGAATCAACTCGTCGAAACTAGAAGCATAGTAACTATTTACTTCTTTAAAAGCAATTTGAGCCTGACGTACTTCTTTTAATCTTTCGATTACATCTTTCGAGCGTCTCTTCTTTTCTTTGGTGAACTGTATAGGGTTCATTATTGCCGAGTAAAGGGCATAACTCAATCCAATTACTAAAACCCAAAGACCAATGCGAATACCTTTTTCCATATTTAATGTAACTCTTTTATGAGTTGAGCAAATCTACAATTTTTTTACATTAATCACATTTTTTTTCGCAGTCGCTAATACCTACCTTTGGAACCTTGAATTCTACACTAAAAAATAAGGAACTGCAAAAGCAGTTAGTGCACCATTTTCCACACGATCCTACCATAGATCAGTTGGTGCTTATAAAAGCCTTGTCGGTTTTTTGCTTAGACATAGATCCTAATCAGATTTTTGTGATGCGTGGTTATGCTGGTACCGGAAAGACTTCTATGATACGTACTATTATAAAAGCCCTACCAACGTTTAATAAAAAGACAGTTTTGTTGGCTCCTACGGGGCGTGCAGCAAAAGTAATAAGTGCCTATACTAAGCGTAAAGCGTATACCATACACAAGCATATTTATTATCCTAAAGTAAAAGCGGGCTCTCTGAGTTTTGAGCTGCAAAAAAACAAGGCTAGTAATACCATTTATATTGTAGATGAGGCTTCTATGATTGGGAATCAAACGGATAATGCTTTTGGAGGGAATGCTCTTTTAGACGATTTAATGCGTTTTATAGACCAAGGGGTAAATTGTAAAGTGATGCTTATTGGTGATGTTGCACAGTTGCCTCCTGTAGGTTTAACGATGAGTCCAGCACTGATTCCTGAAGAATTGCAAATGCGCTATTTTAAAGAAGTACATCATGTAGAACTTAAGGAGGTTGTACGGCAAGCAGCAGAATCTGGTATTTTAAGCAATGCAACTACTTTAAGAGAGTTGTTAGATACCGACCAAAATAAATTCAAACCCGTTTTCGATTTGTATCCTGATGTAATTCGTCTTTCAGAAAAACACGATTTAGAAGACTCTTTAAACGACGCGTATTCAAGTAAGTCTTTAGAAGATTCGGTGGTAGTTTTAAGGTCTAATAAACGAGCTAATATTTACAACCAGCAAATTAGAAATCGTATTCTTTGGTACGAAGATGAAATTACAGGCGGCGATCATTTAATGGTGGTAAAGAATAATTATTTCTGTTTACCCAAAGAGTCGAAAGCCGGTTTTATAGCCAATGGAGATCAAATTGTGGTTAAACGAATTGCAACTATAGAAGAGAAACACGGATTTCGTTTTGCTAAAGCAGAGGTGAATCTAGTCGATTATCCAGACGAGCCAGAGTTTGAGTCGTATTTGCTTTTAGATTGTATTTATGTAGACAAGCCTTCTATGAGTTACGACGATAGCAATAGATTGTATAAATCTGTAGAGCGAGAATACGCGCATGTTACCACTAAGTATAAGCGTTTTCAGGCAATTAAAGCCGATCCATATTTTAATGCTTTACAGGTTAAGTTTGCCTACGCTATTACCTGTCATAAGGCGCAAGGTGGGCAGTGGAAAAATGTGTTTATAGAACAAGGCTATTTGCCAGATTCTACAGTTGATAAAGAATATTTACGTTGGTTGTATACCGCTTTTACAAGAGCTGTAGAAACGGTTTATTTAATAGGTTTTAAACCCGATTTTTTTACTGATGAAGAAGTTAATAAGTAAGTTGTTTTTGAAAGTTATGGGCTGGAAACTCCTAGGCGAGATGCCTACTGGAGTGAAGAAAGCTGTTTTGGTTTGCGCACCCCATACTTCTAATTGGGATTTCCCTTTGGCGCTGTCGGCCTTTACTTTAAGTGGACTAAACCTTAAATATTTTATTAAGAAAAGTTGGTTCTTTTTTCCAATGAATTTGTTCTTTAAAGCTACCGGTGGAGTTCCTGTAGATCGCACCAAAAATATAGGTCTGGTAGATGCAATGACTTTAAAGCTCAAAGAGGCTGATGAGATGATTGTGGCAGTTCCTGCTGAAGGGACTCGGTCTTGGGTCCCTAAATGGAAAACAGGCTTCTATCATATCGCTAGTGGTGCAAATGTGCCTTTGGTTATGGGCTTTGTAGATTTTAAAAAGAAAGAAGTAGGTTTTGGTCCTCTCGTTTATCTAAGTGGTGATTTCGAAAAAGATATGACCTTGGTGCAAGACTTCTTTAGTCAAAAAACTCCTAGGTTTGTAGAGAAATACAATCCAGTGATTTTTGAGAAAAAATAATATAGAAGCTATAAGTAATCGGCTTTCGCTAAACTAATTTTGTAGTTCGTGTTAGCTATTCTGAATTTAGCATAAAAAAAGCCTCCCGTATCTACGGGAGGCTTTTTTGTTATGATTAAGAATTGTTTAGTCCTCTTGCATATTGTGATATACATTTTGTACATCGTCGTCTTCTTCAATTTTCTCTAAGAGCTTGTATACATCTGCTTCTTGTTCCTCTGTCAACTTTTTTATTGTGGTAGGAATACGATCGAACCCAGAGCTTAGTATTTCAAAATTATTTTCTTCTAATGATTTTTGAATACTTCCAAAATTAGGGAAGTCACCATACACCATTATACCACCTTCGTCTTCGAATACTTCTTCCGCACCTGCGTCGATTAGTTCAAATTCTAGTTCTTCTACATCTTGCCCTGTGTTGGTAATCATGAAATTACATTTGTGTTCAAACATAAATTCTACCGAACCAGAAGTACCTAGAGAACCTTCACATTTATTAAAGTAACTACGAACATTGGCGACAGTACGGTTGTTATTATCTGTAGCAGTTTCAATTAATACAGCAATTCCATGCGGTGCATACCCTTCGAACATGGCTTCCTTATAATTAGAAACATCTTTGTCGGATGCTTTCTTTATTGCACGCTCAATATTTTCCTTAGGCATGTTGGCTGTTTTCGCATTCTGAATAACAGCTCTTAATTTTGAGTTTGTTTCTGGATCGGGACCACCATCTTTAATAGCCATCACAATATCTTTCCCTATACGAGTAAATACTTTAGACATCGCTGCCCATCGTTTCATCTTTCGCCCTTTCCTTAATTCAAATGCTCTTCCCATTTCCTTGGATTTTTTCTTTTGTCAAATATATAAAATGCTTCCTAATAGACTTGTTATCCCAAAGCATTTTAGTGTGTATGCTATTTATTGTTTTCTACGATATAGTCGATTACTTTACGCATTAAGTGTACTCGGTCTTTCCCTCGTACATTATGTGCGTGTCCGGGGTAAGGGAAGTAGTCTAACTGTACTCTAGCAGTCACACATTCTTGTACAAAAGCTAAAGAATGTTGCCATACCACCACATCATCTTGCGTTCCATGAATCATTAGTAAATTGTCTTGTAAGTCTTTTGCTTTATTTAAAAGACTTGCGCTTTTATATCCTTCTGGATTTGTTTGTGGGGTATCCATAAAACGCTCGGTGTACATAATTTCGTAAAACTTCCAGTCTATTACAGGACCGCCGGCAACTCCACAGGTAAATACATTTGGATACGAACACAGTAGGTTCGTGGTCATAAATCCACCGTAACTCCAGCCGTGAACTGCAATTCTGTTTTCATCTACAAAACCAAGCGATTTTAAATGCTCAACACCGGTAATTTGATCTTTCATTTCTACCTCGCCTAAGTTTCTAAACATCGCTTGTTCAAAATCTCTACCTCGGTTTTCAGAACCTCTACCATCAACTGTAAAAATAATATATCCGTATTCGTTTGCTAAATAATGCATCCATAAAGAAGCAGAAGCTAAACTTGTATTGTTTATCAGTTGTACGCCTGGACCATTGTAAACATATACTAAAGTAGGGTAGCTTTTTGTAGCATCGAAGTTGGCGGGCTTTATCATTCTACAATTAAGTTCTGTCCCCTCTTCTGCTTTTATAGTATACAATTCTGTAGTACCCATTATAGTACTTTGGTAAGGATTTTTAGATTGTAAAAGTGTTTGTTCTACGGTTCCAGAGTTGTCTATAATTTCTATAGTTCCTGGATTCTCTAAACTATTAAAGGAGTCTATAAAGTGGCTGGCATCAGAATTTGCTTTTACTCTATGTACTCCAGCATCGTCTGTAATCATTCGAGAACGACTATTTTTAAGTAATGATTTATAAACTTGAGTATCCAAACCATTATTAGCTGTTCCTGTCAAAATCACCGACTTATCGTTGAATCCGAGAATATCTTTAACCACCCATTTCCCCTTGGTAACTTGGTTTAATAATTTACCATTTACAGAATATCTATAAATATGATCGTAACCATCGCGTTCGGACCTCCATAAAAACTCCGAATTAGTTCCTTCTACAAAAAGCATAGGATGTAGAGGTTGAACATAATTTTCATGTTTCTCCTCAAATAATATCTTTACAAATTCACCCGTTTCAGCGTCATATTTATTGAGCTTCATATGATTTTGATCTCGGTTAAGAACAGCGATATAAATGTGTTTATCATCTGGACTCCATGCAATATTCGTAAGGTATTGCTCTTTGTCTCCTTCCGTTTTTACAAAAATGGTTTGCTCGGTTTTTAAATTATAAATCCCTAGTGTAACCTGATGACTCGCCATTCCTGCCATCGGATATTTAATAATTTTAGTTTCTGCTACACGCGCATCAGTATTCACAATTGGGTAATCGCTCACCATACTTTCATCTTTTCGATAAAAAGCTAAATGACTCCCAGTGTTAGACCAGAAGGTTCCTTTGTAAACTCCAAATTCGTATCTATGAACCGCTTGACCATTTACAATGGTTTCGTCTTCATTCTTTGTAATTTGATGCGTTTTACCTTTAGAATCTGAAATAAATAGATTGTTTTTTATGGTATAGGCAAGTGCATTTGCTTTATCAGAGAATTCTGAATTTGCGGCCTTTTCATCAAAGTTTAGTACTCTGTTTAGTACTCCGGTAGACTTATTGAAGTTGTATATGCTGCTATTGTGGTTAAATCTGAAGCTCTGCTCACTTACCCAAGTTATTCTAGGGAACGTGTTTAAGCTGTCTTTTCCTAAAGAGTTGTTTAGAGTAGAAAGTTTGAGCGTTTCTTTTGTGCCGTCTAGATTTTCTATAACAAGTCCACCGTCTTCGTAATAACAAAAGTCATCACTGTTTTTCACCCACTGTAAGCCGCTAATTCTGTCGGGTGCAAATTTACTCCAACGTCCTAAAATGGCATCCTCCAAATTCAAACTGTCTTTTTGTGCATATGCCGAGGCACATAAACAAAGAACTATACTAACTAATACTTTTTTCATTGTACTCAAGTTTTTTAAATAGATAACAAAGCTAAAAAGCTTTTTGTAAAATACTAATAAGTTCAATACTTCGTTATCGATTAGATTAGTATTTTAGCCCTTATGAAGTTTACACGTGCACTCTTGTTTTTATGTATCTGTTCAAAATCCTTGTTTGCGCAAATTGGGGGCGATAATACCTACGAATTTTTAAACCTTACCAACTCGGCTAGAGTCCTTGCTTTGGGGAATGCCTTGGTAAATACCCTCGACGATGATATTAATTTAGCTCATCAATTGCCTTCCCTCAATCACAGTGGGATGAATAATCAGTTGTCGGCTAATTTTACAAATTATTATGCTGGGGTAAAATTTGGTAGTTTACTCTACGGTTTACCACATAAAAAACTAGGGAATATTACTTTAGGAATACAGTATTTAAATTACGGAGACTTTACCCGTACTGATGAATTTGGAAATACAATAGGGTCTTTTAATGCAGGAGAGTATGCTATTTCTGCTTCTACCGCATTACATTACGATTCTGTTTTACATGTTGGTATGGCAGTAAAAGGAGTGTATTCTAACTTCGATTCGTATGTTTCTTATGGTTTACTTACAGATATATCAGCAACTTATTCATTAAAAGAGGGGCGTTTGATGGCTTCTGTATTGATGAAAAATTTTGGATTTCAGCTAAAAACTTATGCTGGAACAAGAGAACCCTTGCCGTTTGAGTTATTGCTTGGAGTATCGTCCAAGTTAGAGCACGCCCCATTGCGTTGGTCTATTACATGGGCTCATCTAGAAAAATGGGATCTTAGCTATCAAGACTCTTCAGAAGAAGTGGATCCCTTTACCAACGAAACCATTACGAGTTCGTATTCTTTTCGAGATAATTTAGTATCGCATTTGCATTTAGGTGCTGAGTTTCTGTTTAGTAAAAACTTTAATGTTAGGCTAGGTTATAATTTTCGAAGAAGACAAGAGTTAGCTTTAGAATTATATAAACACAATGTGGGCTTATCCTGGGGCTTTACCATGAAGGTATCTAAATTTCATTTTAATTATTCCAGAGCTTCTTTACATGCTATGGGTCCTATGCATACTTTTTCTATAACCTCAAATTTGAGTAATTTTAAACGTAAATGAAACAGATTATTATAGCAATAGATGGCTATTCGTCTACTGGGAAAAGTACTTTAGCTAAAACATTAGCAAAACGATTATCGTATAAATATATCGATACTGGTGCAATGTATAGGGTAGTAGCTTTGTTTGCTTTGCAAAATGGATTTATAAAAAGCAACAGCATCGACAAAGTCGGTTTAGTTTCTTGCTTGGATAAAATTAAAATTGCTTTCCAAATTAATAATCAAGGTAAATCTGAAGCCACTTTAAATGGGCTTTCAGTTGAATCTGAAATTAGAGGAATGGAAGTGTCTAGTTATGTAAGTAAAGTAAGTGTGATTCCTGAGGTTCGCGAACTGTTGGTTGCTCAGCAACAAGAAATGGGTAAAGCTAAAGGTGTTGTAATGGACGGAAGAGATATTGCTTCTGTTGTTTTTCCTACTGCCGAATTAAAATTATTCATGACTGCTTCCGAAGAAATTCGTGTTCAACGTAGGTTAGACGAAATGATCTCTAATGGAAGAAAAGTTACTTTTGAAGAGGTGAGAGCTAACTTAGCAGAACGCGATTATTTAGACACTCACAGAGCTATCGCTCCATTGATTCAAACAGAAGATGCTATGGTTCTAGACAATAGCTCTCTCTCTAGAGAAGAACAATTGGATTGGGTTTTAGGAAAAGTTAAAGCTTTGTGTTTGTAAGTATCATTTTCTGTGATACAAAAGTTCCATCTTCAAAGATTGTTTTTTGAATGTAAATTCCTATTTGAGTGGGAGCACTTATTTCTTGTCCTACTAGATTGAAATACAGTTTGTTTGTAATTCTCTTATTTTCAAAATAAGTTTCTTCGATACCAATTTCATTTCCTACATAAAAGGATTCTATAAATTTCGAGCCAAAATCACCTCCACTAGTTAAGGTGTCTTCACCGCTAAATAGATGAAAATAGCCATCGCCAAAGTTGCAGCATATTCCGTCGAGGTATGC
>Ga0115004_10004036_pt1 | contig 11806 bp, 9 predicted proteins | sample ArcticOcean_MG_C_10_FD_88737 | JGI IMG/M metagenome (GOLD analysis project Ga0115004, IMG submission 88737) | Marine microbial communities from western Arctic Ocean - ArcticOcean_MG_CB11_90 | ecosystem: Environmental > Aquatic > Marine > Oceanic | place: Arctic Ocean: Canada Basin | collected...
AGATCCGATGAAATTAGGCCAGCTCAGTCAATTGTCCTTCAGTAACGTTAAGTTACCTTCAGGCAATTATTGTCTTACAAAGTCAAAAGAACTGATGGCTGAAGAAAATACTTCCATTGCCACGGATATAGACCCATCTTCCATTGTAACCTCAGTAATTAATGATTTAGGCCACAACTTGTCACCTAGGGAGCGACGGGGATTGCCTTACTTTATACAGGAAACGAAATTTGATGATTTTAACCCTCAGTTCTGTAAAGAAGTTTTAAGAAATTTCGCAACTGGCAGAGGATTCTGGCGAGCTCTTTTTAGAGCGTGGATGTTTCACTATAATTTAGAGTCACAGCAGGGCCAGCTAGTTAGAAAGAGCTTATTGGAAAACAAGTCTTTTTTAACTGATCAACAGATAAAAGTCGTTGATACGTTTGATGTTTTAAAAACATACCCTGATAGATCCAAAGTCTCTAGGCAAATCCTTGATAAGGAAATATCGAATGAATTGCTCAATGATATTAATTTTAATGATGGGGTGATAGGTGGAAAATTATCGGGGGCAGTGCTCATCGAAGTAGCTCGGTTCTGTATGAAAAACTCCCTAACTGATCAACAATTGGAAGCTTTAACAGCGTTATTATGTCCTCTAGGTACAATTCATGAGAGTTTGAGGGATGTGGCACTAGTAAGTCTTATATATGCACTCAAAGATAAAGTGGGGCAGTCAGATTCTTATCTTAGGGCAAAGGAGCTAGTGGAAAATAACTATCAAGACCCAAGAATGAATGGGCACACTTGGCCACCTGTTCCTGAACAACTTGGTGGTGAAAAGACATATAAAGTCTGCGTTGAAACCGTTAAACAATGGCATATTTTTCAATCTATATTGTTATTTTTTAAGTTAATTGGGGAGGTGGTAGAGGATGAAGCCCATGATCACCAGTTTCCACAACGGGAGCGTTATTGGATTGATTACTTCAAGCAGGGTAAAGTCTCTGAGGCTTGGGTGATATTAGGGTCAAAAGGTGCAGAAACTGCTAACAGGTATAAATTGTCAGGAGATTCTGACTTTGCAACGCTCGAATGGGCAAAACTTTCGGGGGGACCTCCTGATCAGTGTGCTCTCCTCCTTAAAATAGGTGCTGCTACAATTGTCGAATGGAGTCACTCTGGTGCCTGCCGCATCTGGAAGCAGGATGATTCTAATGCACCAAAGTTTTTTCAAAATAAATACCACCCAAAAGATGAATTAAGAGCGCCAGTAAAAATAGATGAAAGTGACCGCATCAGACATGATCCTGGTGGCAGATGGAAACAAAAAATCACACGAAGAATTGATAGTTATAGCGGTCTTAGGAGATTTTTGTGAATTTATTCCAATGGGAGTTAGCTGAAGGCGTTAGTGGAGTAGCAATCTCTTTAATTGCGCAGTCTAAAACTTTTTTAAAAACTACTCACAAGGTGCTTCCGATTGAAGATTGGTCATCAGGGAACGATTCTAAGGTCCTAATAGGACTTTCAGCCTTAACTGAGCGCCTTCAAGATGATGGAGATCAGTCAGCTTTGTCTCTATTAATCACTCATAGCGAAGTTGCTGCGATGACAGAACAACAAGCTGGAGCGATGAATCTTCCAACCTCAGTTCCATTTCAGCTCAGGGTATGGTCTGAGGGTAAATTAATTGACAATTCATTCGTACTTCAGTCTGAATTTTTGGATATGGGCCAGCCAGTATACGTTAACCAAAGAGTGGGCAGTATTCTAGTTATAGGTCAAAAGCAATACAGGATCCCTTCACCACTTTATGAACTTTGTGAGATTGTTAAACAGTTCCCTGAGGATAATGAAGGAAAACTTGAAGCCATAAGTAAAGCAAGTGCCCTTCTTGGTTTAGACAGCCCAAATGTAGCATCGGACCAACTACTCTCCAACATTAAACTCCGACATGTTTCAGCTTTTTCGGCCTCAATAAGTGGAAACCTTGCAGATCCAGAATTAAGCCCTGTGCTTTTTTCAAAGCACATAATTGATGATTTAGAAGACAGTTCAGAAATCCTAGATGAAGCTCAGCAATTGCTGAACTCTAAACAGTCTTCGTTTTTTTCAGGGGAATTTAAAAATAACAGCCAAGCAAGGCGGACGTACCTTTTGGATGATGGTGAATACATATACATCGACCCATCTATACGAAAAGCCATGGAGGGATTTAGACAGATTTGTTTAGCACCTACAGATGTTCGCAAAGATTTTGTTAAAGCACCGACGGCAATGTTAACAAAATATCTAAATAACGAGGATAATGCTGACCAGTTGATTGAGATTGCGTTTGTTGAAACATCGCAGTTTTCAGATCGTGTCACTGAAATAAATGAATGGAAGATGCCAGATCTGCCATTTTTAGTGAAAGAGGCGAATCAATGGGGAACCGATGTTTTAATATTCAATCAGGTTGGTTCTGCTAATACAGTTATTATTCCGAAGGATCTACTCGAAGAGGCAGTGACCAACCTTTCTGCAGCAATAGACGCAGGAGAGAAACAACTAACGTTCAAAGGGATTGATATTCCAACCTCCTCCGATCTTCTTGCGGAGATGAAGGAGCTCCTTCCAATAAAACCTGACCCAGACCAGCCGGACCAGCCAGAGGAACCTGAACCTATCAATCCAGACGAAGTGCCAAGAAATGGAATTTTCGTGGTGAACACGATCGACAATTTTAATGCAATAAATTTTAAAAGAAAGAAGGTGCCGCCAACACATCCACTTCACTATAAAATCCCTCGTGTACTTGTGGCTAATACCAAACCATTGGCTCACCAAGTGGAAGGTGTTAAATGGCTGATTAATGCCTTTAACCAAGGTATGCCGGGCGTTCTTATTGCAGATGATATGGGTCTTGGAAAGACACTTCAAGCTCTTATTCTCCTTGCTTTATATCGTGAACAAACCCCAAAATCTTTACAACGTAAGGAACAAACTCCGCGGGATCAAAAACGGCCTGCATTAATTGTTGCACCAAAGGGACTTCTAAAGAACTGGGTAAAAGAAGTTGAAATTCACCTTGGGGCCAATGGTCTTGGGAAGATTTTAGAGGTTTATGGGGGTAACCTTAAACAACTAAGGACGGGCGTTGGTATAGATACTAATGCGGGAATCCCACTGTTAGATATGACACAGCTATCTCAAGCTGATGTTGTTCTGACCACTTATGAAAGCCTTCGTGACTACCAGCATTCATTTAGTCGAGTTGGCTTTGGTTGTGTTGTGTTTGATGAAATTCAAAAAGTAAAAAACCCTCAAAGCCAAGTATATGGTAGCGCAAAGGCTTTAAATGGGGAGTTTTTTGTTGGCCTCTCTGGTACGCCAGTTGAGAATTCGCTGGCTGATCTTTGGTCGATATTCGATGTTCTTGCTCCTGGCCTACTCAATTTTTCACTCAGTGATTTTGTAAAATTGTTTTCAGGTGATCCTGAGAAAGAGGACCCAAGGGTTGCTCTTGAAAAGCTTCACTCACAGTTGCTCACTACCGTAGACGGCCAAGCCCCTCCAATTTTAAGACGCATGAAGGATGTAGTATTTAAAGATGCCGGGCCTGACGGCAAGCTTATGCCTAAAAAGATCATTAGGCCAGCAAGCAAAAGCTCTCAAGAAATGCCATCAGAGCAGGCCTCTTTGTACACTAAAAATAATAACCTTTTAATAAGTAAGCAGATGGCAATGGTGATAGCACTGCAGGCTTTCAAGAAGATTTCTCTCTCCCCAAAAAGTGCTGAAAATTGGTTGTCTGACTCCAAAGAGAGTATTGCGACGTCTGCAAGGCTAAGTAAAGCGTTTGAAATATTAGATAGCATTCATAGTGAGAATGAAAAGGTTCTAATTTTTGTTGAATCTAGAGCTGTCCAACCGGTCCTGGCCACCATTATTAAAGAAAAGTACAGCATGAAAAAATTGCCACTTATTATTAATGGAGCCATAAGTGGTGAAGCGCGACAAAATGCGGTTGATCAATTTCAAGACAGTGCGGCAGGGTTTAACGCAATTATAATATCTCCAAAAGCAGGGGGTATTGGGCTCACGCTCACGCAAGCAAATCATGTGCTGCATCTTGAGAGGTGGTGGAATCCAGCAATTGAAGATCAATGTAATGACAGAGCTTACCGAATTGGACAAAAGAAAGATGTGACTATATATACTCCTGTTGCTCGTCATCCTGAGTTAGGCGACTTGTCTTTTGATTTAGTGCTAGACAGAATATTGACCAGAAAGAGGTTGTTGGCAAGTTCATTATTTGTTCCAACTGAGCTCAAGCCAGAAGATTTTGGTGAGATGATGAACCCTACCCATGCCCCTCAGTCATTTACTCCTATTTCACTTGAGGAGAGTTATGAGATTGAAACGGGTGAAGCTTTTGAAGATTATGTGCGTTTATCACTAACAAATAGCGAATTTAAAGTGTTCACTACTCCTCGATCCCATGACGCAGGATGTGATTTATTGGCTTCCTTTTCTGGTAAGGATTTTCTATGCCAAGTAAAGCAGGTTAGAAGGGACAAAGTCCTTAACAATGGAGTTGAGCAAATCATAGCCGCACAAGGTAGGTTTGCTAAGGCGGAAAGACTTGTGTTGATAACGAATGCATTATCTATTACAAGGCCTCAGCAGGACTTAGCAAGGCAGCATGGGGTGGTTGTAATCCTTGGTGGCTCAATAAATAAGATTGGGCCTGAACTGCGTAGTTATTGTGAATAGATCGATTCATCTTGGCTAAAAAAGAGGTTTTCTTCTCTCTTTTTCAGGCGTTTTTAGGGCCAAGACAGATAGGAATACACTAAAGGTGGAAAAATGGAAGAAGCAAAATTTTTAAAAAGAATGGAGCGATTTGGCAGATTAGAAGGATTGATTATAGGCGCTAACTTTGGGTTCTTTGGGTTTTTTAATATAGATCGTTTTCATTGGAATTGGATGAACGAACTTATAAGTCCCTACGAGTTCCTAACGCCAGTTTTAATCATAGCTGCATTAATTGCTGTTTTTTACTTAACTTCAAAATTTTTTTACTTTCAATATTCACTGGGTAGTCTTGTTTTAGCATTTAACCTACTATTTGTTTACAAATTTTTGGATATATCACTCAATTTAGAAAGTTTAGTAGACCAATTTAAAATAATCACACTGGTTGGATTGCCATTAGCAATATACATCTACATTATGCAGAAAATTGAGGATAAAGTGGCTGAAGAAACTTACAACTTTGAGGTTGAAGAATATGAAAAAAATGTTGTTGAGGTTAAAGGCGTCAGTAGAAAATTAGATGAAAACAAAACTGAGGGTGCTAATACTGGCGACATAATGTCAGCAAGTTCAGACAATGACGAACTCAAACAATTTATAATTAAAACGCTTAAAAATCCTGAGTTTTCACAAGAACGCTATCATCAAAATTATGCCGCATTCGTTATAGCTGAGGGTGAGACAACCGTATTCAACAAGGAAGAGTTAGAGGATATGTTTGAGTTTCAAGATGAACTTGGAATAGATTTAAATAGCATCGATATAGGCACATTTAAATTATTAAATCGCACAGACACTGAGTATTGCACTTCTGTTATTTTTGAATACGACTATGATTTAAAATTAATAGGCAGCATGGGATTAAAAGGAAAGGTTGTAAATCATTCAATAATGCTTTGGACTGAAAATGGTTGGCTATTTTTGACTGACACACAAGAAGTATAATTAAAAATAGAGAGATATTTTTGTAAGAATATTACAAATTTAGTTTCAGAGGTTTACCTAGATAAATTTTTGAGGCTGATTTGTTATGAGGGTGATTAAAACATGATAATTAAATCTATGAAGATTTGTTTGGTCATATTGGCACTGTTTAGTGTTGCTGCTACTGCATCTGATTTACCAGATTGTCCTCAGAATGTTTACCATAATTGCATTAGCACTTACACCTATACAAATGGTGGCCAATACGTTGGTGAATGGAAGAATCGTAAAAAGCATGGGCAAGGCATCTTAACCACTGCAGATGGCAGGAAATACATTGGTGAGTTCAAAGATGGTAATTTTGATGGAAAAGGCACTTTAACCATTGCAGATGGTTCCTTATATGTTGGTGAGTTCACGGATGACAGTTTTAATGGGCAAGGCATCTTAATTAGTGCAGATGACACAGTAACTGAGGGTATCTGGAAGGATCATAAACTCAATGGAAAAGGCATCTTAACCTATGCAGATGGTGAGCAATACATTGGTGAGTTCACGAATGACAATTTTCATGGGAAAGGCATTTTAACCTATACAGATGGCAGCAAATACATTGGTGAGTTCAGGGATGGGAAAAGGAATGGATACGGCATTTTAACCTATGCAGATGGTGAGCAATATATTGGTGAGTTCAAAAATGGTAAATTTAATGGAAAAGGTACTCTTTCTCCATTAGAGAAACTGCAGGAGTTCAGCAAGTCGGGAATAAGTATATACATACCAACACCAGAAGAACTTTCTAAAGATGATAAATGAGTTGTAACTGGCAATGTCTGGACAATCTGTTGAAATATCTGCCGTAATTCACTTCAACCCTTTGGAACAGTGGACACGAACAACAATGCTTTATAGAAATACAGAATTAGAAGTGGCCATATTAAAGTACGCAAATTGGATCAACTCCAATAATGTTACCTTTGAATATTTTGAGGCAAATACATCCCATCCTCTCCGAGTGGAAAGAGGTTCTTGTTTGAAGATGGGATTGGACCTGGATCGGATGATAAATTAATTAAATGTCATGCTGGAAATGGCCATGTCATCGGCTGGTTAGAAAGGCTCTAAAAAATTAAAACGATAATATTGGTGTTAATTTAGATGCATTTGACGCTTGGATACAAATACATTTAAAGAAATAAAAAAGCGTGAGTTTGAGGTCATTGACATAACAGTAGCATGCTACGTGCAACTTTCAACGGAAGAATTAGTTGAAATGTCTAACTAGACTTTAGCTAACTTAGTGTCAATATTTTGATGTATATATACAATTCGGGTCGTTCAAATTATGGAAAATAACATTAATGAAAATGTAACTGTACCAGCAGTAAACAAGCCCTTTAAAAAATTCATTAAAGCCCTAATATTCATTTTAAAATTGGTTTATGTCGCATTGCCTGTTTTTTTGGTTTTCATAAAGGGTATCCCAGGGTTAGTGACTGTTTTTATATGGGTAGTTGGTGTCTCTTATCCTTCTTTCTTTTTAGTTGTCTTTGAGGACACGGTATTAGCCATTACGAACATACTTGGCCTTGTTGCAGGATATTATGCTGCTAAATTTTCTTGGGCTTTAATGACAAAAGGAAGAACCACTCGTCTTAAACACAAAGTAATATTTTTCGTTGGACTTGTCTTTTGTCTAATGGGATGGTTTCTTGGATATGCCTTTAGCGAAACATACTATTAAACCTTTTGAGCCCCTCATCTTTTTTAAAAATTTAGATCAGTATATTTCTGTTAAAAAGTGACTAAATCGACCTTTAACAATCTAAATAGTTAGCTGTCAAGAAACTACTCAAACACATTAAAGGAAACATAATGAACAAGAACTTTCGGTCTGCTATCCGCGTCATATTTGGATTGGTTGTATTTTAGTTTGGCTTAGCCTAGTGGGCAATCCTCATGTAGTGGAAACTGTGATCGGTCTTTTGTTGGCTGTAGTTGCTGGTTGGTGGATAGGAAGGTATCTACCAGATAAAAATTAGGACTTTATGACCAACTAATAAAACTGTTATGTGCAAGTGGTTGCAAAGGATCAATGTCATCTAAGATTATATATGGCAGTGATTTTGGAGCTCTGGAGAATATGAAGACAGCCTAAGTCAGGAGAGGACTTACTATGAGTTGCCCATTTTGTGACATGCCATCAGAAAGAATTACGACAAAAAATAAACACTTTTATTTAGTGGAAGATGGATTCCCTGTAACGAAGCACCATACGCTCATCATATCTAATGACCACGAAATAATATTCGATAAAATGGGTCAAGAGCAAACACTTGAACTCGCCAAAATAATAAAAGACACGAAAAAACAGATACTAAAACTAGATTCAACAGTCACTGGCTTCAATATCGGTATAAATGAAGGTGCAGATGCTGGACAGACTGTTATGCATTTTCATTGCCACGTGATACCCCGAAGAAGTGGTGATGTCCTTAACCCAAAAGGTGGTGTGCGTGGAGTTATTCCAGATAAACAAAAATATTAGGAACGATTATGAGTGTTCATGAGACATTAGAACTTGGGAATAAATATAGCAAAAAAGAACTGGCGGCACTTCTGGGCGAAGATGGACTTCTGACGGTTCGAGAAGGTGTGTTCAGTTGCAAAAACTCGGGTTCATATTTTTTATTTGTAGACCTAGAAAAAGAGGGAAAAGAGGATAGATTTCACTTTAAAGACTATTTTGAAGGAGATTATTACCATTGGGATTCACAAACAACACAACACATAAATAGTCCAAAAATTCGCAGTTTAGTAAATGGAGACTTAGATATATATCTGTTTGTACGGATTAATCAAAAAGTAAAAGGCCAAACTCAACCATTTGTATATTGCGGTAGAGTTACATACTTAGAACATGATCCAGACACAGAAAAACCAGTTCATATAATATTTCAGAATATTGATTATGACGATTTTACGAAAAATGAAGAATTAATAGACATATATTTATGGAAACCTGAAAAAGTAGGGATGACAAGTGGGGCGACTATTACTAAAAAAGGGATTGTGTCGTCAAAAAGAAAAACAAGCTATACCAAGCCAACTAAAACCGAACGCAAGGGGCTAGTTACATCTCGGGTAGGCCAAGGTTATTTTAGGAATCTACTCATCGAAAGGTTTGATAACAAATGTGCAGTTACTAAATCATCAATAGTTAGCATTTTAGTAGCAAGTCATATCGTCCCTTGGAGCGAATCTACAGAAGAAGAAAGACTTGATGTAGATAACGGCATTCTTCTCTCACCACTTTATGATGCCTTGTTTGATAAACACCTCATTAGTTTTGCTGATAATGGCAGTATTATTATCAGTAGCAAAATTAGTCACGAAATAAAAAATTTGAATATAAATACTGATGTAAAAATAACAGTTGAAGACGGAATGAAACCATTTCTTTCAAGACACAGAGATAGGTTAATAAGTATAGGATAGGTTAAACAGAGAATTGGCGCCGACATTATCAACTTGCTTTAGATTACCAAAATATCTTTTAGGAAAAGAGCATGAAAATACTAAGTGGACTTACTTTAGCTACAATATTGTTTTTTTTACCACAAGTTGTGTCAGCCGCCAGTTTTGACTGTAAAAAGGCTACTACTGAGTCTGAAATAGCCATTTGTGACGATTTCCAGTTAAGCGTTGATGATCGGATAATTTCCTACCTATATACAAAACACTTGGAGTGGAGAAAAGGCCGAAAAGGTTGGTTTACTGGCGAAGGAACAGAAACACCTGGATTAGTAATTCGCGAAGGCCAAAAAAAATGGTTAAAAAATAAAAGGAATACTTGTGGTTCTTCAGTACCGTGTTTGAGGACTGAGTTGGACAAGAGAGTAGACCATTTTTTACAACTTGTTAGATTAGAAAAACCACAAACTGGTACTAATTATAGTGTTTATATTTATTCTGTACAAAATTCCAAGAATGCTTTAAGGATCATTTCTGGAATAGTAGAAAATATTGATAAAAATGGATTTCTGCCCAAAATTGAGGATCAAGAAAATGCCTACTTTTCAAAAACTCAACCTCAGTTATATTTAAACAACATTGGTCTGGCTGACTTTTACGAGAAGCGGCAACCTATAATGGGCCACATATTAGCTGAAAATAAGTTCCAAGAAGATCAGATGGTTTTTGGAGAGTTCAGCAAAGTCGATTTTCAGGGATTAAAGACATGCTTAAAAGGAATGCGTCTTTCTGACTTTTATTGGCAAGGAAACCGTGATTATGGAGTTACATTTTCGTTCAACGAATGTATAACCCTTAGTTGGCCAAAAACTTTTTCACCGAGCAAGCCTGATGAATATATATTTTTCCCAATGGTTAAATCTAGTTTTATACAAGCTGGTAATGTAAAAATATTATCTAAGTTAAGGACCTGCAACAAAAAAAGTTTTGAAGAAATTTGCAGCAACATTTCAATTTCTGAGTTAAATGAAGTGATATTTGTACTGAATCGAGAACTTCTTTCATCAACCTATGCGGATGCTCCTGGTGTTTTGACATATCAACTTGGGTTAGAAGACTTAATCTTAAAAGAGAGCAAAGGTGCGTTGGGGTGCGACATGCTTTGCCTTGAGTCTTTTTTTTCAAACCATATAAGTAGACTTACACAATTAATTCACCACGAGAATAAGGTTCCAGAGTATTGTGATTTTAACGAGTCTGGCGTTTTTGAATGCGCTACAAAACGTGTGGCAGATGGTAATAATGCTCGTTCTTGCATTGCTAATAACTCGGCATTTCAACTTGCTAGTCTAGAAGGTGATAGATATGAGTTGAATTATTGGGAAGATCACTACCAGCTTGATGAGACAGCGACTGAGTCATTTATAGGCTCTAAAGGTTCAGTAGGAACCGGAATATGCAACTATGATGTCTATTCTTTTGATGACGGTAAGTTCAAAATGTATAATCCAGCATGTGGTAGCGGCTTTTATCAGCCCGTTAACACTATGTTTCAAATAGAATGTATGGAAGGAACTTCCATCTCTGTTTGTAAAGATAATCATGCCTTTTGTGTATCACTTGAGTGTGTGGGCTGTTAGGGTTTAATTTTTAAGGAACTGGTCAGGCCGTCGCCGGCAAGTTCGTCTAGGGCTTCGTATATAATGTCTCTGATAGCATGCTCAACTTCTACATAGCTTTCCATGCCTAAGACTTGAGAAGCCGCCTTGGGTGGTAGCGCCAACAACTTAGCTCGACAGTTAGCGATTTGCCCCTGCCAGGCTGCAATTACCATTTCCAACGGCAATAACTTCCGGCGTTGCTGCTCCAGGTCCAATGTAACCTTTTCAGCCTGCAACCTAGTTAGCTTAGCTCGCTCTTGTGTGTAGTCTAAGTCTCTATCTGAGCAATGATCTAGCCATTTTTTGAGTGTATCTAAGTCAAAAAATACTTGCTTGCCAGTTTTTGTGTGTGGACAACCTTTGCGTCTCCAGTTGTCCAGTGTTGTTAATGAAACATTTAGTTCTTGTGCTGTTTCACTTCTGTTTAGACTCATAGTTGTTTTCTCAAATATATGTTTGTAACTAGGGAAACCTCGCACTTCTAAAACACCCTTACGAACAAAGCCCAGGGAGTACCTTCTTGGTCACTCAAAAAACGGTTGGTCATTTTCGATGTTTTCCAGCGCAATTGGCCAGTGCTGGTCCTTACCATTTGAAATAAGATCAAGGCCACCGCCCCTGGTTTGCTCTAAATTACGTTTTAATTTGATGCCCAGGTTTAGTGCAATTAATCCCGCGACTTCCCTTTCTGCGCTTGCGCCTTTTCTTTGACTATTTACCAAACCGTGTTTTCCTTTCTTTTATATGTCTCATAGATATTAGGACGCCCCTTATAGGGGTCCGTATATATATCTATAGATATATAGTTAAACCGCACAAGATAAACCGCAAAACCGCCGCATTTATCGCCAGCTATATGGGCATTCTCATTCCTAAACCGCACTAAACCGCAAAGCCAAAAAAGACTAAACCGCAAAAAATCGATTCTACGCCGCAAAACCGCCGCAATTTTTTTGGTTAAA
>Ga0115004_10004042_pt1 | contig 11796 bp, 9 predicted proteins | sample ArcticOcean_MG_C_10_FD_88737 | JGI IMG/M metagenome (GOLD analysis project Ga0115004, IMG submission 88737) | Marine microbial communities from western Arctic Ocean - ArcticOcean_MG_CB11_90 | ecosystem: Environmental > Aquatic > Marine > Oceanic | place: Arctic Ocean: Canada Basin | collected...
AATAAACCTCAGGTGCTTAGCGGGCCATGTAAAGATTTATTCAACGGTGGCAAAACGCCGGGGGATTGTGCACGCGCAGTGGTCGTAGCCGCTAAAGAATTTGTGAATCTTCAAGACTAAATTTTGGCCTGTGTATTTTTCGCCTAGACAAGATTTATGCAGAGTTGAGAAGCGGTAGCGATGGGTGAACTTGAACAAATGATTTTGACGCATATCCGATATACGCTTCTAAGCTATTAGGGATCATTTATACCCCTCCAAGACCCCCTAAACTATTTGGCACTTTCGTGCGTGCGAGCGCGGTTCTGTTAGTGTTAACAGTTGGAATATGATGAACCGCAGGCAGCCCTACGAGCACCATTCGGCGCGGTTTGCGCAGCTGCGGCACGACTATCCATTTCCGCAGTCACCAGCAAACATTCTTGCCAGCGCTTCACCCCCTCAGGCATATTCAGCCAAGTGGCGCGAGGGCTCCAACAAGTTCAGTTTTCTAGAACACAAAGACTAGCGCTTGTAAGTCAAGCAACTGCTCTACTTCACTGAGTAAACGCACATCAACAATCAGGATACCTGATCACAACAACCTTTGATTTGCTCTATACTCAACAGCGAAAACGCACAGCGACAAACTGTTTTAGGGAGAACATGCGTGACTGCAGAAACACTCAAAGAAATATTCTGGTCGCAAGTCAACGAGACACCGAATTTAGCAGCAGTCGCGCGACTAGCAGCGGATGCCAAGAAGGGAGGCTTCACAGTTGACGCAGAACTTCGTATACGCGTGGCGGCCGTGTTGGCGCACATTACATTTCTTGCACCGGATCGCACCGGTCAAATATTCGACGCATTTGCCGCCGGTTGGCTAGACAAAGCTGTGGCCGCACCACCCATCGCCACCCTCGATCTGCCAACTGGCACAGTGGCGGATGAGCTCCTGAATGCCTACTGGTCCCTTGTCGAAGACGGGGTGGCGGGAACTCTCGACGCAGCATCAATCACAGAGCGAACCGCCGGATTGGGAACACTGCAGAACGAAGTCTTTGAAGACCGGCTTGCGCGATCCGCGATGCAGTATCCGGGCGTTAAGGCGATTGCCGGACGTTCGACGCCTCCGGCCATCAGACTGTCGACCTTGGCTGCGTGTCCGCCCGGCTCGATAGGCAGGCAATATCACGACCTGATCGTCGACAACGGATTCAATCTTGAGGTGCTCGACGCTCATGCACTGGGTTTGTCAAAGCTTCAATCTCCTCTCGACTTCCTCAACGCGCGTAATCTGCAGACCCATGATCTGTGGCATATAGCGGCGGGATACGAGACGATTGTTCTGCACGAATTCGCCATCGCTGCATTTCAGCTGGCGCAGTTCGGTCACAACTACTCGGGCAATTTGATGGCGGTAATGACTGGGATTACCGCGCTGGGTCCGGCCACCGGTTTTCCAATTTTGATGGATGCCGTGCTCACCGCATGGGTGCATGGGCGCGAGACCTCGCCCATGATCGGCATTCCCTGGGAAGACTCATGGGACCTCAGCGTGGAAGATATCCGCCAAAGCTACGCAATCTCGCTCTACAATAGTCCTCACCCAGCGAATCTCTTAGATCGCGGAGCCGCAGCAAAGGCATAAAGGCATGAAGGCATGAAGGCATGAAGGCATGAAGAGGGTGGTGGCATAATGAAAGAAAAGGGGGCGCAATGGGTGGTCGCCACTGGTGATATTCCAGCTGGGAGAATGATTCAAATAGAAAAATGGTAGGGTTCCCACGCTACGTGAGGGCGGCAGGATTTGATTAGTCACCTTAAAAAACCACATAGCTAGACTCAAATAAAGATTTAGCTCATAGACACCCCAAATAGTACCCCCTGAACTATTTGGCACATTCGCTCCTTCGCGCCCTAGCGAGGCCTGCGCTATCAATATAAACCCAATCTAAGCTACCCATGTCTCAAAGAGGGCTTTTGCTTGGCAGATGCCTGTTTTACCTCTATCGCTACCTGAGTAATTACCCAGCGCATTCTTGAGTCTTTGTGCAATGCCTATGTAGTCAACAATCCACCCACCGGGCTTGTCTTTGAAAATTCGATTTGCACAATCAACCGCCTGTGACAAACCGTTTTTATTAGGATCAAACATGCACTCATCTAGCCACCAATCACTATGCGTCCGGGAAACACGTTGGGCACAATGACGCCCTGATTGACAACTAACTGGCCGTTGACTATTACTGCCGTGATTCCGGTAGAGGGAAAATATGGTTGATCGTAAGTCGCACGATCTCGAATAGAATCTATATCAAATATGACAATATCAGCATCGGCACCGGGTTGAATTCTACCCTTTCGCTTAAATTTCGGCGCGACGCCCTCTAAACGTCTCGCCGGAAGATACGACATCTTCGCAAGCGCTTCCGAGAGGCTCAATATTTTACTATCTCTTACATACTCGGCGAGCACTCTGCTGAAAGTTCCAATAGCCCGCGGATGTGATTTGATCTTTTTGCTGAAGATGGGCATTGCGTCACTACCGATCATCATTGCGGGTGACACCATTGCACGCTGAGTCCAATCCTCTCGGCCATAGTGATGGATAATGGTGGCGCTAGGGTCCTCGGCTCTCACCTCATCCCAACGGGCTTTGGTAAAGAACTCACCCGTCTCTGCCAGTTGAACATCGCCGTAAGTGATACCAAATATGCTTTGCCAGTCTCGGTTAAAAACATCAGCACCGATCGATGTTGAACCCGCGTTATAAGGGTAAGATTCCGCACTGATATCGACCCCTGCGACGAGCGCCTCATCAACGAGACCGAGAAAGTTGTCGATACCACCCATAGCACTCGCGCTGAGATGACAAATGTGGATTGATGCGCCGGTGCGTTTTGCTAACTCAATGACCTCTATCAAACCTGAAGGGTCGCCGGCTATTCCACGCCTGATATGAATAAACAGTGGGGCGCGGCGATCAGCTGCAGTTGTAAACAAAGCTTCGAGTTCACCATCACTCACAGCTGCATCAAGGTAATCGAGCAGCAAACCGATTCCTAAGCCCCCTTGATCAATACCCAAGCCCACGTGCCGCATAGCGCTCGCTATTTCGACTTCATCCATCTGCTTTGTAAAAGCTGCATCCTTAAAGCTGAAGGATTTTCCAGCGTAGAAAATATAAGGCTGCTCAACATTTGACAGAACCTTTGCACGCATTGAGGCGTAACTCGCAGACGCACCAAAATTGATCAATGCTTGATCAGAAATATTGTTCCCCACAGCAGCCACCGGGTACGCACCAGCCTCTAGATCCAGCGCAGTGGTAACCCCATCTCTTACCTGATACTGCTGGCCGAGTTGGGTTTGTGCATGACTGTGTAGGTCTATGAATCCGGCTGTGACAACCTTGCCTTTCGCGTCGATGGTTTCTGTGCCTGACAAAGGGGTTTTACTGACAGCGACTATTCGGTTATCAATAATCCCGACATGTCGCATGGCATCGGTTGAGGATGCAGGATCAATCACACGACCGTTCGCTATCACCAAGTCAAAAGATGTTTCTGCTGATACCTGGATACTGAATATGCAAGCGAGTACCACGCAAACCCACGCTTCTGTACGATGGCCAACAATGAATTGATTCTTAGTCATGATAAGTTTTCCTGTTCATGCCGATGATGCTGATTAAATCTATTAGCTCTCCCAACATAGTTTTGCTGAGGGCTTCACGTGCATAGTTTGCGGGCAGAACCCATTTTAGACTGACATTTGATTTCTCAATGGTCAGCATGGCGTCATCAACCAGCTTGCCAATGGTAGGTTGTTTTGCATTAGGTTGATAATTAAGTGTTTATAAACAATCAACATGCCATTCGATAAGCCCGCTTGGCACACCCTACCATCAGATCAAGTTTTTCCTCTGCGCTGTAGAAGGAAGCTTCTGGTGAGCGCTCCATAGAATCGGGTAACTGCAATGTCGTTTGTCTACCGGGAAGCAGCTTTCAAACATGCAGTGTGCTGGTGTAAAGGCATTGATGGCAGTGTCTGTCCAAGGTTTCCAAACGCGAGCTATATTGTCGGAACTAGGGGGAAGATCTGGATTCGAACGATCAACCCTGCGCATGGACAGTGCGCAAGTTTCAAAAAAATATTTTCGTCGGCACCCTGTCGTTCAATAGCGCATGGCCAATCATCAAGAACCTCACCCGCTCTCCCATTGAAGGGGCCAACCAGTGTAGGCCGGCCGAAGTGGTCAACTACAATGGTAAGGCCGGGAAAAGCCGAGGCAATTTCTGCGACCTCATCAAGTTGAAGATGAGCCACCCAGACATCGAGGCTATGCCCGCGTGCAGCGAGGTGTGCTACAGCCAAAGAGATTGTTGGATAAACGTCCATCGACAAAAGTTTCTCTTTGCCACCAAAACGATACTTCAGCCGCCAGATTTAATTCCATTAGTCATAGCGTGGTAAAACATGCCTCTACCGTCTGACAACTTGTAAAATTTTCTGCAGGCTTTGCTGATTTGACCGGGGATGCAGAGAGTTTCGTTTTAACCCCAAATTGGGGTATCTATCCAGACGCAGGTAGACATACCTCCCTTTATACTGCCAAAGGGAGGGGTATCCCATAAAGCTTCACTGGATCCTAAATGCAGAAAAACCCCGTTTTATTCAATGAAAACAAGGTTGGGTCTTTGTCGGAAGTGTTGGGGTTTAGAAGTGGCAGCTACGGGTGGACTGACCGGCAACGAACAATAATCGTTTAGCATCGATTCATCATCTTATCGCTTCATTCCTCGCTCGTTAAACCATCATACTCACCAATTTTTCCTCAAAACTTGATTCGATTTTCGCTCTTTGCAAGACGAACCGTCTCGTATAGAATTTTCTGACGTTTGCGAGGAATAACAATAATGAAGCTGAACATTAACGGCGTCGAGCGCCAGGTTGCGACAGATTGGCAAGATGAAACCCTGCTAACGGTCTTAAGAGATCATTTGGGTTTATCCGGTACCCGCTTCAGTTGTGGCATCGGCCAATGCGGTGCGTGTTTGGTGCATGTCGAGGGCAGCCCCGTCACCAGTTGTTTAATGTCGGTGAAGGATGCTGCTAACAAAAACATTTTGACCATTGAAGGCCTCGCCGCTGAAGACGGCACGCTACATCCGCTGCAGCAGGCCTGGATTGACGATAGTGTACCGCAATGCGGCTACTGCCAATCAGGACAGATCATGCAAGCACTCGCATTGCTAGAGACGACACCGGACCCTGACGATGCTGATATAGACCAGGCGATGAATGGCAACCTGTGTCGTTGCGGTACCTACGACCGTATTCGGAAGTCGATTAAGAACGCGGCGATCGTCATGCGGGAGGCAAACTAATGGCTGGCCTTTCCCGTCGTAAATTTCTCATCGCAACCGGTTGGATCGCCGGCGGTGCAACTGTGCTGTACACCCTGCGTAACAAAGCAATCTCTGTCGCACCGACCATTATCTTCCCCGATGCAGAATCGGGTGCGGCCTGGTTACAAATTCGACCTGATGGCGTGTGTCGTATGTTTTTCGCTCGCATGGACATGGGTCAGAACGCGAACACCGGCTTGGCGCAAATTGTCGCCGAGGAACTCAATCTAAAGGTGCAAGATATTGAGGGTGTTACCCCCAGCACCAGCGATGTACCACCCATCGCTGTGACGGCAGGCAGCATGTCGTTAACCGCTTTTTCACGGCCAACCGCCATTGCCGCTGCCACCTTACGCGAAAGCATGAGGGCACGCGCAGCGATTAAGCTTGGCATACCCGGCTCAGATATCCTAGATGATGCGGGCGGTTTCCAAACGACTGATGGCCGAAAAGTGAAATACGCAGATCTGGTTGATCAGACGAACGTCATGGTTGAGTTCGACGACAGCAAACCGGCACCAAATCTTTACACGTTCGACGCAAACCGCGACAAGAAACAGGTTGGCCACGACGTGACACCCTTAGATATTCGCGCGCTAGTGACCGGCGGCGCCGTTTATACCGCTGACGTGCCGATGCAGAACCTCCTGTTCGGCCGTGCCATACAACCACCAGTACGTAACGCACGAATCGCCAAGCTTGATACCACAGGGGTATCTGACACCAAAGGTTTTGTTAAATTGGTGCAACAGGACGAATTTGTTGGGGTGGTGTGCAAAACACCGAGCGCGGTCGATGCTGCGATGGCAAAAATCAGCGTCACATGGGATCTGCAACAGCCTATCAATCAACAGGAAATCGATCGACTGGTTGATGTTGATGCGGAAATGGCATTAGGCGATCTGGAACATATACTGCTGGATGAAGCACACCGTAAAGATGTCGACTGGGCAATTGACCTGCGCTTTGATGTTCAAACACAAACCCACGCGGCTCAAGAACCGCGTGCCGCGATTGCTCGTTTTAATGATGTCGACAATGAAGGCGAAACCGATCACGGGTTAGAGATCTGGACCGGCACCCAGGACCCTTTTGGCATCAAACGCTTTGCCGCAATGGACACGGGACTATCGGAGGATGACGTGGTTGTTTATCCACAACGACTCGGCGGCGGCTTCGGCGGCCGCGAACACTATGAAGTTGAACGCGACGCGGTAAGACTGGCGCGCGCGGTTAAGCAGACAGTGAAAGTACAGTGGACACGGCAAGACGAATTTACCGCTAGCCGCAGTCGCCCTGCGTCAGCACATCGACTACGCATCGCAACCGATGACGCCGGTAACTTATCCGACTGGTGGTACGGCTACGTCACTGGCCACGTAGTTTTTGCCCGGGAGCGCCTGCCAGGCTGGCTGCTACCCGTTGCCCGCATGGCTGAAGATATGGGCGTCGTCAAAGGCGCATTGTCGCCCTACAGCGCGCCGCATCAACGGGTCGAATACAAAGATGTTGATCTTCCTATCGATCTTGGAGTCTGGCGCTCACTCAATGGCGCGCCGGCCATCTTTGCCATCGAATCGGCAATGGATGAACTGGCCCAGCAAAAAAATATAGACCCGGTCGATTTTAAGATTACGCAAATGAATGGCGGCCACCCTCGCCTGAAAAATTGCCTACAGCGTGTTGCCGCGCTAAGTGCAAAAACACCGCTGCCCGAAGGCGCCGGTTACGGTCGCGGGTTTGCCTGCGGCATATACGACAAGCGCTGTTATGTCGCAGTGAGCGCAGATATTCATATCGACCATGAGACACAAAAAATCAAAGTGTTGCACATGACCTGCGCTCAGGACGTCGGCATGGCGGTCAACCCCGGACAGCTAAGAGCGCAAATAGAGAGCAATCTCGCCTGGAGTGTCGGCATGGCACTGCTTGAACGTTTTGAAGTTGGCGATAACGCGATTCAAAGTGCTAACTTTGACAATTATTCCATTGTCCGCATGGCGGATATGCCAAGCTTGGATATCGAAATTGTCGACCAGCCCAACATTCCACCGGCGGGTGCGGGTGAAGTCGCGTTGGTCGCCGGACCACCCGCCATCGCCAATGCCATTCGTGCTGCAAGCGGCTTTCGCGCCCTAAGCCTTCCTATATCTTTTGAGGATGTTGTTTGAAGAAATTGAAACCGACACATCGCACTCATGATCGAGATCACCCTCTTGATCTTGATCCTGCTCTTGAATTTAGTCAGAACAAACGGAGATCCAAAATGAAACGCACGAAAACATCAGCGACTAGAAAACGTCATTCCGCCACGCTGACCATGATTGCGACAACCTTACTCACGCTAACATTGCTCGCAGCGGCACCGATCAAGGCCGAACAAGTTAGCGTCTACCACACCGTGGTTTTTTGGTTAAAGCCAGACACAACCGATGCCAAAGTCGCCGAGATCATTCGTTCAGCAAAGGCGATGCAAGATCTACCCATGGTGGAAAAAGTCCTGATCGGCACACCGATTATGAGCGATCGAGAAGTCGTCGACGACAGCTTCAGCGTCGCTTTCACCATGATCTTTAAGGACGAAGCTGCACTGCAGGCCTACGCACTTGACCCCCACCACAAAAAGATTTCTAGCGAGGTCACCATGCCGCACGTGGCACGCGGTGTGATCTACGATTACAAGACTGATTAAACTAAAAGAAGAGTAAGAAAGAGCAAAAAAAACCAACAACCTGATTTTGTCAAAAGCAGACGACTCAGTGAGACAATCACCGCTCGATTAAACCAAAGAGAACCATGCAGCCAAAACCCGATACAAAAAGACGCAACGCGCGTTCGCACAAGGCCATTGTCGACGCGACGATCAAATTGCTCGGCTCGTCTGGCTATGTGGATTTTTCGATTGAAAAAGTCGCAAGCGAGGCCGGCGTCGGCAAGCAAACCATTTATCGATGGTGGCCGTCCCGTGCAGATTTAGTCTTGGAAGTGTGGCGCGATCGTTTAATGCCGCCGCTGGCCGCCTACGATGGCCAAATCCCTTTGCGTAACTTTTTAGAAAACTCGTTGCTATCATTTGGCCAACGACTGTCTCGCGCTGATTGCAGACAGGCCGCTATATGTGTGCTCGCCGAAGCGCATCGAGACCCGAAACTGTATAAGCGCATGGAAGAAGCGATCTATGCGCCGCGCATCAAACTGATTGTTGAGGCTTGCCGTCAGGCGCAGAAAAAAAACCTGTTCTCCAAACACTTCGACATTGATCTGTTGATCGACGCACTTTACGGCGCGGTCTGGTATAAAGTTTTGATTCGTTTCCAGAAAGTGACTCGACCTTACATCAAAAAACTGGTCGCGCAGACCCTGGACAACAACTAAGGTTTGCTCGACACGCGCGTAACCAGCTGCCTACAACGATTGTCAGATGTCATGCCGGATTCACCTAACGACTAGCTCGCCATTCACAATTAACACGGGCTATCACTTGCAACGATCTGTACCTACAATCGCCACGACCAAGTACGACCTACAATCACCATCAACAATTACCGCCATTAACAACCCGATTAAAGTTGACTATCCTCAACCGCAAAACTGTCATTCAAACTTCACAATTGCATACAAACCTAATTAAGATACTTTTAAAATTCGGGGTAAATGCGGTTTGAAATTACTATCCTCTGATGCCAATTGACAGTCCTAGGAAAACTTTAGCCTACCCACGTTCAGAATGACCGCCGCTGGCCGTAAATTGCCTCTCGCAGGCCTTAATATTCGCCTTCAATTAGTCAGATTCAGATCTAAAGCAGGATTTGAACAGCCGCTTTTAAGTCAAGCACAGCTTGGCTAAATAAATACCCTGCTCATATATACCCCCAAAAGCACCCGCTGAAATTTTTGGCACATTCGTTCCTTCGCGCGTGCTGAGGTGGTTCTACGCAACTGCGTGAGCAACACTGCTTAGCATCAAACAACTCAAATCTTTAGGCCTACTGGGCATCACGGCATAGCTCAAAACCATTAATCTTCTTGCCGTTCCTGAGCTTCCGCCGCCTAGAGGGCATGAAGGCTCTTTTCGCAAACCCTAATAATACGTCTTAGCCTCCCTATTGAACTCTCTTTTAAACGTCCTATTTAACGCCCTATTTAGCTTCCTAATTCAAGCAGAATTCAGATGCTTGTTGATCAGCGCAGTCAGCCGTAGTGCCGGTTGCTGGGCAAACCGGAGGTAGCCTAAGCTGGTTTCAAGCCGCCTCCGCTACTTTATGGTCTCTATAGTAATATAGTATGCTTGGCGAAGAATTACTTGCTGATGACAAACACTGGGTTACTTGACATGCGAAACGACGCCGAACTGCTTGATCACATACTTGATCATATTGATAACAACACAACCGACCTCGGTGATGAAGAGTGGTACGAACCTGTTGAGAATTACGCTTCACAAGCACGCTTCGATGCCGAGCGGCGGCTTATGCGACGATTACCAATTCCGTTCTGCCCTGTTGCAGCGCTGCCGGAGCCAGGTTCCTACGTCGCGCGTAATTCCGCTGGCGTACCCATTGTTGTCGTTCGGGATCTGCAAGGCACCATCCGCGCCTTTCGTAACGCGTGCCGTCATCGTGGCATGCAATTGGCGGATGGCAGCGGCTGTACGAAAATTTTTCGTTGTAATTACCACGGTTGGGCGTATCGGCTCGACGGCCGGCTAGAGTATGTGCCACATGAGCATGGTTTCCCTAACCTTGATAAAGACAGTAACGGTTTGGTGCCGGTACACTCGGTTGATGTCCAAGGCGGTTTGGTCTTTGTCACCCAGGATGAACCGGTGGGTCCTGGCGCGTTGGAATCCCTACCAAAACTTTTGACCGAAGATCAGGTGATTTTTGAGTCCAACGAAAAGGTCGAAGAAATCAATTGGAAGTTAACGGCAGAGGGGACGCTGGAGGGTTATCACATCAAGCCCACACATCCAGAGTCTTTCTTTCCGTATGGCTATGACAATCTAAACGTTGTTGAAATGCAGGGGCCGAATTCCCGCGTTTGCTATCCCTTTAGACGCATTGAAAAATTACGTGACGCACCTCGAGAGAATTTGTCACTTGATCGCATGGTTACCTTAGTCAACCGTATATTCCCATTTACCTCGGTTACCCGTCTTGCCCAACACTACGGTGTGAGCTTTGCCGAGCCTGAGTCGCCTACACGTACTCGATATTTTAATTATCGGCTAACGCTCCCCACGGTTGATGGCGGTGAACCTTCAGATGAAGCCTTAGCTCGGGCCAAGAAGGATGTTGCGTTTTTATCTGATACCGGCGATCTAGAAGACGCAAAAGTCGTTAGCGATATTCAGGCGGCAATTGGTTCTGGCGCAAATACCCATTATCGGTTCGGGCGGTTTGAATCGGCGATCGGTCATCTGCATAAAAATTTGGCACTGTATTTAGCGCGGTTAGACAAACTTGAAGGTAACGTTATTGAGGAAGGAAATAGAACTGACTCAGAGAGGATCGACCCTATTACTTTATGCTAGGGTCATAAAAGCCGAACGCGCGCTACATATCGCAACCTACAATACTTTTTTGTTGTAGTGTTAGCGCGTTCAAAATATGTTTTGGTATCTTCCGGTACTGGTTTTCTTCTTGCCGGACCCAACCCGGCGAGTAAGTAAGAACCACACCGTGACGGCGGTCCAAAGCGCTATTGGCGCCTGCACCACGCAGCGAGCCACCGAGCCAGAAAAACAGTGATCCCGCGGGCATTTCTGCACTGATGATTTCGTCTCGTCCAGCGATTCGACCAACCGGCTATTTATGGCTACCAGGCACACCAAGCGTTGTGCCATTGTCTGCACGAAAATCGGAGATTGCCCGCATAGAGGCGAGAATAATGTTTGGTCACGGCTCACTTAGTTCATTTTTATCCCGCAGATCTTTAGAAAATTGAACCCAATCACCTCCCGCACGCAGCAAAGTGACTGGATCTAGTGGATCCTCGGACTCCCTATTTGTAGCGTCCATTCGCCTACCTTATACACGGCCAACTTATTTCATATCTGCCAGAGACACAGTGTTGCCCTCACCGCTCATCGCAAAGTCTTCGAACTCAGTTATAGTCCTTTACATCTCAAAATATTCAAGAGATGTTACGGCGAACCATTCGCTCATCCCCAACGAGCGACTCCAAAACCCCTGCCACCTCTTCCCGCAGACTTTTCTATAGGCACAAAAAGGCCCACCGGAGTGGGCTAGGAAGGTGATTTTCTGTGGCAGATAACAAATTGTTATCTGCCAGCCTCCGCTAAAACACTGATTCAGTGGTGATAACAGGAAACCCATGAGGGGATAGTCCACTACTTGAAAAAGTGCTGAACCGGTTGTAGGCGCTGTTGCTAAAAGCATTA
>Ga0115004_10004044_pt1 | contig 11792 bp, 13 predicted proteins | sample ArcticOcean_MG_C_10_FD_88737 | JGI IMG/M metagenome (GOLD analysis project Ga0115004, IMG submission 88737) | Marine microbial communities from western Arctic Ocean - ArcticOcean_MG_CB11_90 | ecosystem: Environmental > Aquatic > Marine > Oceanic | place: Arctic Ocean: Canada Basin | collected...
ATTAATATAGATACAGTTATGCCTGGGTTTACCCATTTAAAAAATGCACAACCTATTTCATTCGCACACTACCTTTTGGCTTATTATGAAATGTTAAGTAGAGACAAAAAGAGATTTCAAAACAACTTGTCTCTTTTGGATGAATCCCCATTAGGTGCGGCTGCTTTATCTGGGACCTCATATAAAATTGATAGAGACTACACTTCCAAAAAACTTGGATTTAAAAAACCTACCAATAACTCAATTGATTCTGTTTCCGATAGAGATTTTGCTATTGACTTCTTATATGCTGCCGCTGTTTGTGCGATGCATTTATCAAGATTAGCGGAGGATTTTATTATTTTAAATTCTGATGCTTTTAAATTAATTGATTTTAACGATAGTGTATTAACTGGATCGTCAATAATGCCTCAAAAAAAAAATCCAGATCCTGCAGAATTGATTAGAGGAAGAGTTGGAATAAACTATGGCAAGTTAAATTCGATTTTAACAATAATGAAAGGTTTGCCTATGTCTTATTTTAAAGATTTACAAGATGACAAAGCTTTAGTTTTTGAGGGCTATGATACTTTAAAGGACACTTTGATAATGTCCTTTGAACTAATTGATAATTTAAAAATTTCAAAAGAAAGAATGCATAAAATGGCCAACGAAGGTTTCACTACAGCGACTGATTTTGCTGACTATCTAGTAAAAGAAAAAAACTTAACTTTTAGAGAGTCGTATGACATTTCTTCTCAATTAGTGAATTTTGCTGAAAAAAAAAATAAAACTTTAGACAAAATTTCTTTGGATGAATTAAAAAAATTCTATAAAGATTTAGATGAGGACGTTTTAAAAATTTTTGATGTAAAAAACTCAATGAATTCTAAAAACTCATACGGTGGTACCTCTTCAAATAATGTTAAAAAAATGATTCAAAAATTTAAAAAGGAGAATAAATGAAATTGTTTTTTCTTTTAACTGTATGTGCATTTATTTTAGAGGGTTGTGGTAAAAAAAATGATCCCAAGTATCAGGTTAAAATTATGTACGAAATTAAAGTTATCTCATAAATACATGTCTTATTTCAAATATTTAAAAGGGAAATTATTTATCGAAAATATTTCTATACAGAATATTATAAAAAAAAATAGAACCCCTTTTTATCTTTATTCTGAGCAACAAATAAAAGAAAACTATTTAAAATTTGCTAAAAATTTTAGGAATGTAAGACCTCTTATATGTTTTGCCGCAAAAGCTAATACTAATTTAACAATCATGAGAATACTGGGTAAATTAGGTTCAGGCGCCGACGTGGTATCAGGCGGAGAACTACTAAAGGCTTTAAAGGCGGGTATAAAACCAAATAAAATAGTTTTTTCTGGTGTGGGTAAAACAGAAGAAGAATTAAAACTAGCTATAGAAAAAAAAATATTATTAATAAATGTCGAGTCAGAGAGTGAGGCAATACTAATAAACGAAATAGGGAAAAAAATTAATAAAGTAATATCTATTGGTTTTAGACTAAATCCTAATGTTGATGCCAAGACCCACAAAAAAATTTCAACGGGAAAAGCTGAGAATAAATTTGGAGTATCTATAAAAAGTTTTTCTTTCTTTTATAAAAAAATAAAAAAATTTAAAAATTTAAAAATTGATGCAATTAGTGTCCATATAGGGAGTCAGATTCTATCAGACGCTCCTTATAAGAAAACTTTAGATATTCTCTCAAAAACTATAAAAAACCTGAATATAAAGTTGAGATATGTGGATTTAGGGGGAGGTTTTGGAATTAGCTACGGTAAAAAAGAGAAGCAGATTGATTTAAATAATTATGCAAAACTTGTTTACAATTTTAAAAAAAAATTAAACTGTAATATTATTTTTGAACCTGGAAGATCTTTGGTTGGCAATACAGGAATTTTAGTAAGTAAAATTCAATATATTAAAAAAGGTTTAAACAAAAGTTTTGTAATTATAGATGCAGGTATGAATGATTTTATGAGGACTGCATTATACGATGCAAGTCATGATATCGTGCCCGTTATTAAAACAAATAAAAAGAACCAAGAAACTATAGAGTTTGTTGGACCAATTTGTGAAACTACATGTAAATTCGTAGAATATAAAAAATATCAAAAAATAAAGGAAGGTGACTTTGTAGCGATTACAAATGTAGGCGCTTATGGCTCCTCTCTATCTTCAAATTACAATACTAAACCACTTATTGCTGAGATTTTAACTAACAAAAATAATTTCAAAATTATTAGAAAAAAACAAGATTTGTTAAAATTAATAAACTCTTAATGCAATTTACCAGATCTTTAGTTTTTAATATTTTTTTATATATTGGTATAATTTTAGTTTTTATTCTAGCTTTGCCAACTTTATTTTTACCAGCTAAGTTTACTTTATATTGTGGAAAATTTTTAGCCTATTATATAATTTTTATATTAAGATTGTTTTTAAATACCAAAGTTATATTTCATGGACTGCAAAATTTACAAAAAGTAGAAAAATTTTTTATAGCTTCAGCTCATCAATCAATGTTTGAAACATTTGTTTTACAGGCACCTTTGAATTTTCCTATTTTTATTTTAAAAAAAGAACTTTTGAAAATTCCTTTATTTGGATGGTATTTAAAGAAAATTGGATCAATTGAAATAGTTAGAGAAACGACAACAAAAGAAAATTTAAATTTTTTTGATAAAATAAGAAATACTATTGAAAAAAATAGCAGGCCTCTTTTGATATTTCCTCAAGGCACTAGGGTTAGACCTGATGATAGAACGCCCTTTAAAAAGGGTGTAGGTAGAATTTATGCCTCTCTTAAGCTACCATGTATACCTGTTGCTTTAAACTCCGGAAAAATATGGCCTAAGAATAGTTTTATGAAATATCCGGGTGATATTCATGTCTCTTTTTTGAATCCAATAGAGTCGGGTTTAGAAAAAACTATTTTTTTAAAAGTTTTAGAGGAAAAAATTTATTCTGAAATAAAAAAATATTCTTAATCTTTTTTTCTACCGAAGTCTGGCTTATCCGTATCTTGACCTGCTTTGATGATTTCTTTTCTCACTTCTCTGGTAGAATTAAAAATTTGATAAAGCTTATCTCCATTCTTATCGCTTACAGCTTTTTTTAATTCATTTAATTTTTCAATAAAACTGTCAATACCTTTAGATATATTTTCACTATTATCTAAAAAAATATCTCTCCACATTAAAGGGTTCGAGGCGGCTATTCTTGTAAAATCTCTTAAACCACCAGCACTATATTGAATTACTTCTTGCTTTATTTTATCTTCTACACCAATTACTGTTCTGACAATATTATAAGCAATAGCATGAGGCAAATGACTGGTTAATGATAAAATTTTATCATGTTCTTCTGGCGTCATAATTTTAACTTTACTACCAAGTGCTTCCCAAAAAATTTTTAAGCTTTGTATGGGCTGTTCAGCACAGTTTTTTGGAGGAGAAATAATACACCAACGATCTTTAAACATTTCTGAGTCTCCTGCCTTGGGACCACTTTCTTCTGTTCCGGCAATTGGGTGTGAAGGTATCCAGTAAATATCCTTTAAATTAATATTGTGAATTATTTTCATAACTTCTTTTTTTACAGATCCCGTGTCTGTTAGAATGACATTTTTTTTTAAATTATCTTTTATTGATAAAATAATCTCTTTGTAACTGCTAAGAGGAGTTGCGATAATTATTAAATCAGCATCAGTGACACAGTCACTGATGTCATTAAACACATTTTTACATATATTTTCTTTTTTTAAGTAAGATGAGACTTCTTTTGAGTGATCAAAAATCTTAATTTCTTTTGCTAAATTTTTACTTTTAATAGCTTTTAAAATTGAAGATCCTATCAGCCCACAACCAATTATAGAAATATTATTAAACATTAAGAATTTTTTTTAATTTGACAATTAATTTTAAATTTTCCTCATTATTACCGACAGAAACTCTCAAGGAGTTTTTTAGTGAGTATACATCCATTTCTCTCAACAGTATCCCTGATTTTGCTAAAGCAAAAAAAACTTGTTTAGATGTTTTCTTGACCCGATTAAAATTAATTAATAAAAAATTCACTCTTGTTCTGTTAGTGTGAATGTTCAATTTCTTAAAAATATCATAAAACTTTTTAGACCATTTTCTTACATGGTGAATTTCTTTATTTAACCATGTTGTATCTTTTATTGCAGCTGTTGCTGCAAATAGTGCTGGGCGGCTAACATTAAATGGAGGTTTTATTTTATACAAGGAATCAATTATATTTTTTGATGCGTAACCCCAGCCAATTCTTAATCCTGCTAAACCATATATTTTTGAAAATGTTCTAGTTACGATAACATTGTTAGATTTAGAAAATAATTTTAACCCACATTCATAATCTTTTAGATTTATATATTCAAAATATGCATCGTCAATTACCAATAAAATATCACTTCTTAGTTTTTTTCTTAATCTTAATATTTCCTTCTTCCCAACATAAGTACCTGTAGGATTATTGGGGTTTGCGATAAAAACAATTTTAGTTTTTCTAGATACGCATGAAAGTATGTTGTCTACTGAAGAGGTAAAGTTTTTATCTGGAGCGTAAACTACTTTTGCTAAGTTAAGTTTGCTATAAATTCTATAAATAATAAAACTATACTGTGTTACTATAGCTTCATCATTTTTATCAAGAAAAGCTTTACAAACCAATTCTAATATTTGATCTGAACCATTACCTAAAATTATTCTGCTTTGATCTAATTTAAATTTTTTGGCTATAGTTTTTCTTAAAAAGGATCCATTTGCGTCTGGGTATCTTTTAAAGTTTTTAGCAACCTTTAGATATTCTCTTACAGCTTTTGGGCTTGGTCCTAAAGCAGACTCATTTGCAGATAATTTTACTTTAGCAGTTTTTTGTTTGAATAAGCTTAATCCAGCAACATATTTTTCAGCGTTAAGATTTTTAGCTTTAGGTAATTTCATAATTTATTTAAGTCTTATCTAAAAAGCTTTATTATTTCTATATTCATTTTACTTTCTTATAAAATTGACAATTTTCTAACGATTTAGTACAACTTTAAGGCGCTGATTTAACCAAATTGCGGGCGCATAATAAAATTCGCTAAATAGGGTTTTGCCCAGTTTAGCTGGGTTTTTTTTTACATGAACTATAAAATTGAAAACATAAAACAAATAACTGTAACAAAGCCACTTAAATTAGATTGTGGTCAAACTATAAAAGATTTTCCTATAGCTTACGAAACTTATGGAAAACTTAATGAAAAAAAAAATAACGCCATTCTAATTTTTCATGCGCTCTCGGGAGATCAATTTGTTACAGGAACTAATCCTATTACTAACAAAGATGGATGGTGGAACACAGCTGTAGGACCAGGAAAAGCTGTGGATACAGAAAAATATTTTATTATTTGTGCAAATGTTTTAGGTGGATGTATGGGTTCATTTGGACCAAAAAATCTCAACGATACAGACGGCGAACCATATGGTTTAAAATTTCCAGTAATTACAATAAGAGATATGGTTAGAGCACAAGAAACTTTATTAGAATACTTTGGTATAAAAAAACTCTTGAGTGTTTTAGGTGGTTCAATGGGTGGAATGCAACTTTTACAGTTTTGTGCCCTATACCCTAATAAAACTTTTTCAGCTATTCCTGTAGCTTCGACAGCAAGTCATAATGCTCAACAAATTGCTTTGAATGAATTAGCCAGACAAGCGATAATGTCAGATCCATTATGGAACAAAGGAAATTACTACAAAGATAAAAAGATTCCTAAAAATGGCTTAGCTGTAGCAAGAATGGCTGCCCACATTACTTATATGTCAGATACAGGCTTACAAGAAAGGTTTGGAAGAAAACTACAAGAAAAAAAGGATTATGAGTTTACATTTGATGCTGACTTTCAAATAGAAAGTTATTTAAGGCATCAAGGCAATGTTTTTGTTGATAGATTTGACGCGAACTCATATCTATATATTTCAAGAGCTATGGACTATTTTGATCTATCTAAACAATTCAAAAATGGCTTGGTTGGAGCATTTCAAAATCATAAAACTAGATTTTTAATTATATCTTTTTCTTCAGATTGGCTTTACCCCACAAAAAACAGTAAGGATATTGTAATTGCTTTAAACGCATCTGGTGCCAACGTTGCGTTTGCTGAAATAAAAACAGACAAAGGTCATGACTCTTTTTTAATTAATGAACCAGAATTCTTAGAAACGCTTAAAGGTTTTTTAGACTCTAATTTTGAAATATTTAAAAATGAAAAATGAATTTAAAATAATTATAAACTTACTTCCTGTCCAATCTAGGGTATTAGATGTTGGCTGTGGTGACGGGACATTAATTGAGGCTCTTATTAATCAAAAAGATATTGATGCAAGAGGCGTAGAACTTGAAGAAAATAAAGTTAAACAATGTATCTCTAAAGGTTTATCTGTAATTCAAGGAAATGCAGAAACTGAACTTGATCAATTTCCTGATAAAGCTTTTGACTTTGTAGTCTTGAGTCAAACACTTCAAGCATTCTACCAGCCAGAAAATGTTTTGAATGAATTATTACGAATAGGAAAAAAAGTAATAATTTCAATACCTAACTTTGGTTACTGGCAGGTTAGAGCTAGCTTGTTACTTTTTGGGAAAATGCCCGTCACAAAATCTCTTCCAGATTCCTGGTACAACACTCCTAATCTACATATGTGCTCTATAAAAGATTTTTATCATTTTTGTGATAAAAAAAAAATTAAGATGGATAGAATTATAGGTATTAATAATGAAAAAACATCCTCTATTAATAGAATTAATTTAGAAATGAAAAACCTTCTATCTGAAGTAGGTATTTTTTTAATTAGTTAAAATGTTGAACATAGATATCATACCCTGTTTACAAGATAATTATAGTTTTGTACTTCACAATAAAGAAACAAATACTGTTGCAGTAGTCGACCCTTCAGAATTTGAACCTATTAATAAATTTATAGAAAAAAAATTTAAAAAAATTGATTATATACTTAATACTCATCATCATTTTGATCACACTGGAGGGAATTTAGATTTAAAAAAAAAATACAAAGCAAAAATTATTGGTTCTAAAAAAGATGAAAGTAGAATCCCAGGTATAGACGAAGGGTTGGCAAATGATGATAATTTTAAATTAGGAAATGTAGATTTTAATATTCTTCTCACCCCAGGACACACCAGTGGTCATATTTGTTTTTACGCAAAAAATGAAAAAGTTATTTTTACTGGTGATACTTTGTTTTCACTTGGATGTGGAAAAGTGTTCGAGGGAACGTATTCAGAAATGTTAGGATCACTTAAACTTTTAAAAAAATTGCCAGTAGATACTAAAATTTATTGTGGTCATGAGTATACCCAAAAAAATTTAGATTTTTGTATTAAACATGAAATTAGCAATAGTAGTTATGAAAAAAAGAAAAAATGGATAATAGATAGAATTAATCAAAATCTACCCACTATTCCTGTGGCTATGAAAGAAGAGTTAAATACTAATATTTTTCTACGTTGTGATAACTCTAATGTAAAAAAATCTCTTGGCATGGAAAAGTCAAGCGAATTAGAAATCTTTAAAAAACTTCGTGATTTAAAGGATGTTTTTTAACTTCTATCACCTTGACTTGGAGATCTTTCAAGTTATATTGCTTTAATTTTAACAAAAGAAAATTTATGTCATTTGCAATATTTGAAACAGGTGGAAAACAATACAAAGCATCAGCTAGTAAAATTCTAGAGATAGAAAAATTAGACGCCGTTGTTGGTAAGACAATTCAATTTAAAAATGTTTTACTGTTAAACGATAGTAAAACTACTGAAATTGGAAGCCCGAACGTTGCCGGAGCAATTGTTGAAGCTAAATTGCTAGATAACGTTAAGGATAGAACAATTTTAATTTTTCATAAAAGAAGAAGAAAACATTCAAGAAAAACTAATGGGCATAGACAAAGACACTCAAAAATTCAAATTACAAAAATATTTTCGAAAGATGGTAAGCTTATCGCTGAGGCGAAACCAATTGAGCTAAAAGAGAAAAAAATTACAGAGCCAAAAAAAACAAGAAAACAAAAAAAATCAACTACTAAAAAAGATTTAAAGAAATAGAAAACTAAATGGCAACAAAAAAAGCTGGTGGATCGTCACGTAACGGCCGAGATAGTGCGGGGAGAAGACTCGGTGTTAAAAAATATGGAGATCAAGTTGTTATTCCAGGTAATATCATAGTACGACAAAGAGGTACACGCATTCACCCAGGTGAAAACGTTGGTATGGGTACGGATCACACTTTGTTTTCTTTGGTAAAAGGTAAAGTTAAATTCAAAAAATCAAAATTAAACAGAACATTTGTTTCTGTTATCCCCAATTAAGCTTATAAATAACCTTAGTTGTTTATTTTAAAAACCTACAATGAAATTTTTAGATCAAGCTAAAATCTATATTAAAGCTGGCAATGGTGGTTCTGGCTCCGCGAGCTTCCGACGAGAAAAATTTGTTGAATATGGAGGTCCTGATGGTGGAGATGGGGGAAACGGTGGTTCTGTTATTTTTGAGTCAGAAACAAATCTAAACACATTAATTGATTTTAGATATGCTCAACACTTTAGGGCAGAGAATGGTCACATAGGAACTAAAAGAAAAAGAACCGGAGCTGGAGGAAAAGATTTAATAATTAAAGTTCCAGTAGGGACACAGATTTATGAAGAAGACAATAATACTTTAATTTATGATTTTACAAAAAATAATGAGAAATATTTAGTAGCTAATGGTGGCAATCATGGTTTAGGAAATGTTAGATTTAAAAGTTCTACTAATAGAGCTCCAACGAAAAAAACAAATGGAAAAGTAGGGGAAGAATTTTGGATTTGGTTACAATTAAAAGTTATTGCAGATGTAGGAATAGTAGGTATGCCAAACGCAGGCAAATCAAGTCTACTTGCTGCCATAACACGTGCAAGACCTAAGATAGCAAATTATCCTTTTACTACTATCGATCCAAACCTTGGGGTTTCTTATTATGATGATAAAGAAGTTACACTAGCAGATATACCTGGTTTAGTAGAAGGTGCGCATGAAGGAATAGGCCTGGGTGATAAATTTTTGCGCCATATTGAAAGATGTAAGATGTTATTACATTTAATCGACATATCTGAGGAAAAGCTCGCTGAAAATTATCTAAAAGTAAGAAATGAATTGTCTAAATATGACAAAATTTTATCTAAAAAAAAGGAGATTATTGTGTTTAATAAATCTGATTTGGTTGAAAAAAAAGAAATAGAAATAAAATTAAAGATTTTCAAAAAAAAAATTAAGAAAAAATATGAAATAATTTCTGTTGTAACGGATAAAAACTTAATTAATCTAAGAAAAATATTATTAAAAAATGCAAATAAATAAAGCAAAGAAAATAGTTGTAAAATTAGGCTCGTCTACTATTGTTGACAACAAAGGTAAGTTTAAAAAAAAATGGCTTTTAAGTTTAATTCAAGATATTAAAAAATTAAGGAAAAACAATCAAGAAATAGTTATTGTTTCCTCGGGGGCTATTGCACTTGGACAAAGTTATTTAAAAATAAAAAATAAAAAAGTTAAACTTGAAATGAGTCAGGCAGTTGCCTCGATAGGACAAATTCATTTGATTAACCAATTTCAAAAGATTTTTAATGAAAATGGAATTAAAATTGGACAAATTTTAATAACACCAGATGATACGGAGCAAAGAAGAAGAGCATTAAACGCAAGAAGAACATTTGAAAATCTTTTTAAATTAAAAGCAGTACCTATAGTTAATGAAAATGATACTACGGCTACTTCTGAAATCAAATACGGAGATAACGATAGATTAGCCGCAAGGGTAGCTCAAATAGTGGGTGCAGATTTACTTATAATCTTATCTGATGTTGATGGTTTGTATGAAAAGATATTAAATAAAAAAAGTTTAATCAAAGAAGTGAATGTTATTGATAAAAAAGTTTTTTCTTTAGTGTACAAAACAATGAATACGTATGGTTCAGGTGGAATGCTCACAAAATTGGAGGCTGCAAAAATTTGCATGAATGCTGGATGCAATATGCTAATAGCTAATGGAAGTGGTTTAAATCCTATTCAAAAAATTATAAGTAAAAAACTATACACATGGTTCAAACCAAAAATTTCTAATTTAGATGCTAGGAAGAAATGGATAATAAGTTCACTTTCTTCTTCTGCTAGAATCTATATTGATCATGGTGCGTCTAAAGCTTTAAGATCTGGAAAAAGCTTGTTACCAGCTGGTATAATTAAGATCGCAGGTAATTTCAAGAAAGGTGATAATATAGTTATTGTAGATAATAGTAATGTCGATATTGCGAGAGCATTATCTTCTTTCACCTCTGAAGAAATTAATAAAATTAAAGGTTTGCAGAGCAATCAGATAGAAAATATTCTTGGATATGCAAGTAAATCAGAAATAGTACACAAAGACGATATTGTAATATTATGAAAAGATTAAAAACAATTGGTATGAATGCAAAAAAAGCTTTGAATGTACTTAATAACGTGGACGGAAAAAAGATTAATAAAGTACTTGCAAGCTATAATCAACTTTTATTAAAAAATAAAAAAAAAATTCTTCAAGAAAATATAAAAGATGTTAAAAGTATAAAAAGAAAACATCTTGCAGACAGGCTGATACTAAATAATAAACGAATAGAAAGTATACGAAGCTCTATTAATGAAATATTAAAATTTAAAGATCCCCTAAATCAAATCTTAGAGCAGTGGAAACGACCTAGTGGTTTAAAAATAAAAAGAGTTACGACTTCAATCGGGGTAATTGGCGTAATTTACGAAAGTAGGCCAAATGTAACAGCCGATGTTTCTGCTCTGTGCTTAAAATCTGGTAATTGTGGAATCCTAAGAGGAGGTTCTGAAGCTTATTATTCCAATAAGATACTGGCTAATCTTTTTAGAGAGTCTTTAAAAAAAAATAACATTGATCAAAATTGTATTCAATTCATTGAAGATAAAAATAGAAATATTGTGAACTATCTTCTGTCTAATATGTCTAAATATATAGATGTAATTGTACCAAGAGGAGGAAAAGAACTTGTAAAAAAAGTTCAACAACTTTCAAGAATACATGTGATTGGACACCTGGAAGGACTTTGTCATATCTATGTAGACAGTGATGCGAACACAGCTATGGCTACAAAAATAGTTGCTGATGCTAAAATGCGAAGGACAAGCATATGTGGTGCTGTTGAAACTCTATTGATCGATTCTAAGTCAATAAAAAAACACGCTGTTTCAATTATCAATAAACTAACTTCATTAGGCTGTGAAGTAGTTGTAGATAAAAAAATTAATCAAATGTTTAAAAAAAAATATAAACTAGCAAAAGAAATTGACTGGAAAACTGAATATCTGGCTGCAAAAATTTCTGTTAAATCTGTTAATGGAGTACAGGGAGCTAAAAATCATATATTAAAATATGGCACTATGCATACTGATGGTATTATAACAAACAATTCTAAAACAGCTGAAATTTTTTTAAATGGTGTCAATAGTTCGATTGCTATGCACAATGTTTCGACCCAATTTGCCGATGGTGGTGAGTTTGGATTTGGGGGAGAGATTGGAATTTCGACAAATAAAATGCCACCCAGAGGACCGGTTGGGGTTAATCAGTTAACATCATATAAGTACATAGTATCTGGAAAAGGGATCATTAGGTCTTAATCAAAAATGATTAGAGCCAAGAAGAAAAGAATTGGAATTTTTGGTGG
>Ga0115004_10004046_pt1 | contig 11789 bp, 8 predicted proteins | sample ArcticOcean_MG_C_10_FD_88737 | JGI IMG/M metagenome (GOLD analysis project Ga0115004, IMG submission 88737) | Marine microbial communities from western Arctic Ocean - ArcticOcean_MG_CB11_90 | ecosystem: Environmental > Aquatic > Marine > Oceanic | place: Arctic Ocean: Canada Basin | collected...
ATTTAACTCTTTAGCTTTATTTAAACAATTTTTTCTTAATTGGTCAAAAGTTATAGATCCATATTGTGATTGTTCTCTTTCACCTAATAGATTAAGGTTAGGGCCATTAATAATTATAATATTATTACTCATTCAATTCTTATACATTATGAAAAAAATAAAAAAAATAAAAATTAAGATAAATGGCAAATTTTTAATGATAAATGAAAACTTTAGTCTCTCAGTTTTTCTAAAACAACTAAAAATTCCTCTTAAAAAAGTAGCAATTGAATTAAACCAAGAAATAATAGATAAAAATAAAACAAATAAAATTAAACTTAAAAAAAATGACAAAATTGAAATAGTTCATTTTATTGGAGGTGGATAAAAGTGAAAAAAGACAAATTAACAGTAGCTAAAAAAAATTTTATTTCAAGGCTAATAGTTGGTACTGGAAAATATAAAAGCATGTCTGAATGTGCGCAAGCTATAAAATTATCTGGTGCAGAAATAGTAACAGTAGCGGTTAGACGTGTAAATATATCAGACAAAAAAAAACCATTATTAATGGACTATATAGATCCAAAAAAAATTACCTACCTTCCAAATACAGCCGGATGTTTTAATTCTGAGGAAGCCCTTAGAACACTAAGATTGGCTAGAGATATTGGTGGATGGAAATTAGTAAAACTTGAAGTGCTAGGAGATAAAAAAAATCTATTTCCTGATATGATTGAAACTTTAAAATCTACTGAGGTTTTGACTAAAGAAGGATTTAAAGTGATGGTATATTGTAATGATGATCCATTAATGGCAAAGAGATTAGAAAATGTTGGGGCCTGTGCAATTATGCCTCTAGCAGCTCCTATAGGTTCTGGACTTGGAATTCAAAATACAACAAATATTAAAATTATAAGAAGTCAGACAAAACTTCCTGTAATAATTGACGCTGGTTTAGGACAAGCTTCAGATGCAGCTATTGCTATGGAGTTAGGTTGTGATGGAGTTTTGGCTAATACAGCAATTGCCAAAGCTAAGAAGCCATTTCAAATGGCGTTAGCATTTAAAAATGCTGTCATTGCTGGAAGACAATCCTTTTTAGCTGGACGTATAGAAAAATCTATATACGGAAGTGCATCTTCGCCAACAACAGGCATTATTTAAGCTGCAGGCTTTTTAAAAAACTTCTTTTTAAAAAAAGATTTTTTTTTATAAGTTTTTTTTTTATTTGGAATTTCAAGAGATTGAACTTCTTTTTTTTGCTCCTCAAGATTTTTTAGTTTTTCTATATGCTCTACGGTTTCTATTGTTTTTTTAGTTTTGTTTTGAAGGTCAATTATATATTCAGGAATAATAAGATTGTTATCTGCAATAATATCTATTTTAATTAAGTTTTTTTCTTCAAAATACTTTAAATCTTCAATAAAATTTTCTTTCATGAAATCTGATATTTTTTCACATATTTTTAATTCCACAAACTTTGCTTTTGTTAAAACAGCTTTAACTTCAACTAATTTGAGAATTTTCATAGCAAAAGACTCATCCGTAAGAGTAACCTTCCATTTGACAGCACTTTCACGCAGTCTTTGTCTAGACATCTCCAATAACCCAAAGTTACTAATTCTTCCTATTTGAATTCTTGCCCTATCAGTTCTACATTTTTCTTTAAGTTTTCTTTCAACCAACCTCCTGTTTCCAAAGCTTATCATGTCAATAAAATCAATTATTATTAAACCAGACAAATCTCTGATCTTAATTTGTCTCGATATTTCTTCTGCTGCTTCAAGATTTGTATCTAATGCAGTACTCTCTACATTCTTTTGTTTTATTGAACTTCCCGAGTTTATATCAATTGAAACTAACGCTTCAGTTGGATTGATTACGAGATATCCACCAGATTTTAATTTTATTTCAGAGTCATAGATTTGATTTAATTTTTCTTCTATATTCTCTTTAAAAAATAAAGGAACTTTTTCTCTATATTTTTTTATCTTTTTAACATGAGATGGCATCATCAATTTCATGAAACCTTGAGCTTTTTTATATCCTTCATTACCCTCGATCACTATGCTATTTGTGTCTTCATCATACATATCTCTCAAAGTTCTTTTTATAATATCACTTTCTTGGTGAATTAAAGATGGAGCTATAGAATTTAAAGCAGTTTCTTTAATCCCATTCCAAGTTTTTAATAATGTTTGAAGATCACGATCTATATCATTTTTTGTTTTGTTAGATCCGGCAGTTCTAACAATGAGACCCATTTCCTTTGGTATAGTTATATCGTTTAAAATAGTTCTAATCTTCTTTCTTTCACCTGGGTTAAAAATTTTACGCGATATTCCACCACCTTTTGGTGTGTTAGGCATTAAAACAATATATTTTCCAGCAATAGAAATAAAAGTACTTAATGCCGACCCTTTTTGTCCTCTTTCATCTTTTAATACCTGTATGAGGATTACCTGGTTAGGTTTTATTACTTCTTGTATTTTATATCTTCTAGATCTGAATCTTGGCACTCGCTTTTTTATTTCGGGAACTTGTATTTCTTGATCAACATTCTCATTTAATGTTAATTCATCTGTTGTTATTGATTCTTCAGATGTTTTTAATTCTATTTCTGACTCAGGCTTAATATCGACTGGATCATTACCATCTAGATTGCCTTCGTTAATATTTTTTTGTTCTTCTTTTTCACCTTCTTTTAAGAGCTCCTCCCTTTCTCTTTCCTCCTCTTCTTTTATTTTTGCTAAGTCACTTTGGGGAATTTGGTAGTAGTCAGACTGAATATCATTGAAAGATAAAAACCCGTGTCTATCTCTTCCAAAATCAATAAAGGCAGCTTGTAAGGATGGTTCTACACGGCTAACCTTTCCGAGGTATATATTATTCTTGATTAGGTTGTTTTTTAAACCTTCGTACTCGTAGTCTTCAATATTATCACCTTTTTTAAGGACAACTCTAGTTTCGTTAGGATGCGAAGCATCAATGTACAAATTTTTTTCCATATATTTTTGATTAGTTGTTTCATTTTATTTAAATAATTTTAAATTTTGTATAAATTCAGATGCCTTAACTTTAACAAATTCACGTGTATATTAAACTAAAATGTATCAAATTATTAAAAATATAATTATACTAGTTTTAAGCTTTGTTCTATTAGGTGCATTTTTCATATTGGCTGTTTTATGGGCTTTTTCTAATAATTTACCTGATTATAAATTTCTTAAGAGCTATAAGCCACCAGTTTCAAGTAAAGTTTACTCAGGTGATGGAGAGTTAGTGAATGATTTTTCAACTGAAAAAAGAATTTTTGTTCCTTACAATGCAATATCAGAAAAGGTAATCAACTCTTTCTTATCTGCTGAAGATAAAAATTTTTATTCACACCCTGGAGTAGATGCAAAAGGAGTATTGAGAGCTGTAATAAATAATATTTCTAATATTGCTTCTTCAAGAAGGTTGGAGGGAGCGTCCACCATAACGCAGCAGGTAGCTAAAAATTTTTTATTAACCAATGAAGTTAGTTTAAATAGAAAGATAAAAGAAGCAATTTTAGCATTTAGAATAGAAAGAGTTCTTTCAAAAGAAAGAATACTAGAATTATATTTAAACCAGATTTATCTTGGTGGTGGAGCCTATGGAGTGGCGTCAGCAAGTTTAGAATACTTTGATAAGTCAATTGGTGAATTAAATTATGATGAAACTGCTTTATTGGCAGCATTACCAAAAGCCCCGAGTAGATACAATCCTTATAAAGACATTATTTTAGCCAAGTTTAGAAGAGACTTAGTTTTAAAAAATTTGTATGACAATAACTATTTAAACAAAACTGAATATCAAAAATTTGTTAACAAAAAAATTATATTAAAAAAAAGAAAAAAAACCTTTACAGAAGACACAAGTTATTATGTTGAAGATATTAGAAAAGATGTTGTTGATCAATTGGGGTTCAATAAAGTTTACAAACAAGGATTAAATATAAGTACACCAATAAATTTAAGCTTACAAAAAATTGCCATAGAATCTTTAAGAAAAGGTTTAATTAGTTATGACAGAAGAAAAGGATGGCGTGGACCATTACTGCAAGAAAAAAATTTAGATAATTGGAAAAATAAAATAGATAAATTTAAATTAGAAAAATCAATTAATTGGAACTTAGCTATAGTAAAAAAAATTAATAAATTTTCTATTGAAATTGAAACTGAGAATGAATTAAATGGTATTATTAAATATGACAATATTTCTTGGATTAAAAAAGAGTTTAGTGAGATACTAAAAATTGGAGATGTGATTTATGTTGAAAACTTAAATAGTAATATATTTTCTTTAAGACAATTACCCTTAATAAACGGAGGTATAGTTGTAATGGATCCTTTTACAGGAAGAGTTTTAGCATTAAGTGGAGGCTTTAGTTTTAAAAAAAGTGAGTTTAATAGAGCAACACAAGCACAGAGACAACCTGGATCCGCCTTTAAGCCTTTTATTTATGCGCTTGCTCTTGAAAATAATTATACACCATCAACTATGATTTTAGATGCTCCACTAGTTTTAGAACAAGGGTTTGATTTAAAAATGTGGAAACCAGAAAATTATGGAAAAAAATTTTATGGACCTTCAACATTAAGAATGGGGTTAGAAAAATCCAGAAATTTAATGACAGTTAGAATTGCACAAGACCTTGGTTTGAAGAAGATAGTTAATTTTTCAAAACAACTAGGTATCTATGATAATCCTAGTGAACTTTTATCTATTTCATTAGGTTCGGCAGAAACAACATTGCTAAAACTTACATCTGCTTATTCTTCATTTGTTAATGGTGGAAAATTAGTAAAACCAATAATGATTGATCGAATTCAAGACAGTGAAGGAAATACAATATTTAACAATGAAAAAAGAAAATGTGTAAATTGTAATCAAATATCTTTTTTAAGTAAAAATTATCCAGAAGTGGAAGATGAATTTCTTCAAATTTTCTCTCCACAAACAGCTTATCAGATGACATCAATATTAGAAGGGGCCGTTCTGAATGGGACAGGGAAAAATTTAAAAGATCTTAATTTAGATTTGGCTGGAAAAACAGGAACAACTAATGGTAATACCGATACTTGGTTTGTTGGATTTACCTCAAAACTTGCTATAGGCGTATATGTAGGTTCGGACAATCCAAAATCATTAGGAAGATATGAGACGGGTGCAAAAACAGCACTACCAATCTTTAAAAGCTTTATAAAAAATGCGGTTAAAAAGGAAGACGCAAGACCATTTAAAGTTGCAGATAATATTATCATGAAAGTCATAGATCCAACTACAGGTAAGAGAGCGTTAACAGATAGCAAATCGACTATAATTGAGGCATATAAAAATATAGAAATAGATAGAGTGCTAAATAAAGATATTAATAATAGATTAGAAAATGATAATATATTAAGGTTCTATTAATGGAAAATGAATTTTTAAATCATAGATCTGAAATAAAAAAAATCAATCAAAGAGTTAAGGAGTACCTTTGAAAAAAATAATATTCATTCAAGATTAGAAGAAAATAATAAAAAAATGCTAGAGAATAATTTCTGGCAAGATAAATCAAACTCACAAAAAGTAATTAAAGAAAAAAAACTATATGAGGAACTATTAAACTCATATGATAATTCTGTTAAGTCTTTGATTGATTTACATGAGTTGAATGAACTAGCTTTAGACGAAAAAAACCAATCTATAGTCTCTGAAGTTTTAGAAAATATTAAAGATTTAAAAAAATTAGCAAAAAAAAATGAAACAAAATGCTTTCTATCAGGTGAAACTGATAGTTTAGACGGGTACATAGAAATACATGCTGGTGCAGGAGGCACTGAAAGTCAGGACTGGGCTGAAATGTTAAGAAGAATGTATTTAAAATGGTCAGTTATTAAAGGTTTTAAATCACAGTTGATAAGTGAACATAAGGGTGATGAAGCTGGTATAAAATCATCAACAATAAAAATTGAAGGAGATTATGTTTTTGGATGGTTAAAATCCGAGTCCGGTATTCATAGGCTAGTAAGAATCTCTCCATTTGATTCAAGTGCAAGACGACATACAAGTTTTGCTAGTGTCTGGATCTATCCTGTAGTTGATGAAAATATTGATATTGAAATTATAGAAAAAGACTTGAGAATTGATACATACAGATCTAGTGGAGCGGGTGGTCAACACGTAAACACAACAGACAGTGCTGTTAGAATTACACACTTACCATCTAAAATAGTTGTTCAATGTCAAAATGAAAGATCTCAACATAAAAATAAGGAAACCTGCATGAATATGCTTAGAGCAAGACTTTATGATTTTGAAATAAAAAAAAGAGAGAAAGAGAGTCAAACTGTGGAATCTTCGAAATCAGAAATAGGTTGGGGACATCAAATTAGATCTTATGTTCTACACCCATATAGAATGGTTAAAGATAATCGAACTAGCTTTGAAAGTTCAAATCCTGATAAGATATTAGACGGTGAAATAGATGATTTTCTAGAAAGCTCATTGTATAAGGTAAAATGATTAAGAGAATAATAAAAATTTTACTAATAATATCTTTAACTTTAGTTGTAGCAATTCTTTATCTGAGCATTTTTGGAATTAAAACTGATAAATTTAATAATCAAATTAGAAATAAAATTTTAAAGATTAATAAAAAAATTAACTTAAATTTAAATGATGTAAATTATTTATTAGATCCATATAATTTTACAATAAAAATTAAAACTACAAATCCTCAAATATCATTAGAAGGCATAAGCTTGGATATAAAAAATATTCAAACTAATGTAGCGTTAAAATCTTTAATTAACGATCAATTTTTAATTAATGATCTGGAAATTATAACAAAAGAAATAAAAGTTAATGATATAATCGTATTATTAAGAGTATTTCAAAATTCTCCGCAACTTTTTATTTTAAATACAATTATCAAGGATGGATTTATAAATGCAAATATCAATTTAAACTTTGATGAAAAGGGAAATATAAAAAAAAATTATAAAATTGAAGGTTCTGTTAAAAAAGTAAAACTAAATATCTTAAATAAAGTTAAATTAGAAAACATAAATTTTAACTTCAACATTAATAAAAGAACATATTTACTAAAAAAAATAGATGGAAATTTTAACAGCACAAAAGTGACTTCCCCATTAATTGAGATTACAAAAAAGAAACATTCCTTTTTTGTTAACGGGCAATTATTAAATGATAAAAAAAATTTTAATATTGAAGATTTTAAAGCAATTTTTACTAATTTATTTAACGATATAAACATACAAAAAATTGAATTTAGTTCAAAGAATAACTTTTCTTTCAATATTAATAAAAGTTTAAAAATTAATAAGTTTAAAGTTGAGTCTATTATTGATTTAAATCAACTAATTGTTAAGCAAAGTAATCTAATGTTAAAAGCATATCTCCCAAGTTTTGTCGAGGAGATAAAATTAGAAGATCATAAAATTGTTATTAATTATAAAGAAAATAAATTTGATATAAAGGGAAATGGAAATATCATATTAAAAGATAAATTAGACAAACTTTCATACAAAATAATAAAAGATGATATTAACTTTTCATTTGATTCAAAAATAAATGTTAAGAATAATTCACTATTAATAGATTTTTTAGATTATAAAAAGAAAGAAGGTTTAAGTTCTTTAATTATGGTAGAGGGAACCTTAAAAAAAAATAATCACTTGAGATTTGATTTGATCAATCTTAAAGAAAAAAATAATGAAATTTCAATTAAGGGTTTGGATTTAAGTAAAAATTTTAAAATTATAGATATTAAAAATTTTAATATTGATTATAAAAATAATAAAAAAATTTTAAATAAAATTAGTTTAAGAAAAGACAATTCAAATTTTATTATAGAGGGCGAGAGCTTTGATGCCTCAAGACTAATTAATACAATTATGGATAGTGATGATGAAAATTCATCTATTTTTAAGAATTTAAATTCAAAAATTAATATTAAAATTAAAAAAACTTATATTGATGAAGTCAATTATATAAATTCCCTTCATGGCAATATAAATTTTAATAACAATAAAATTAACAGTCTAAAATTAGAATCTACCTTTCCAAATGAAAAAAAAATTAATTTGTTAGTTAAAATTAATGATAATTCAGAGACTATAACAAGATTATTTACTAGTTATCCAAAGCCACTTATTCAAAGATATCCTTTTATTAAAGGATTCGATGGAGATTATTTAAACTTTAATTCCTCGAAGAAAGGAGGTGTGACAAGCTCTGTATTAATTATGGATAACTTTCGGGTCAAAGAAGTGCCTGTTTTTGCCAAACTTTTAAGTTTAGCATCTCTTCAGGGAATAGCTGACCTTTTGACAGGTGAGGGTATAAGGTTTACAGATTTTGAAATGCGTTTTTCTAATCAAAAAGGTCTCACAACTATTGATGAAATGTATGCAATTGGGCCCGCCGTTTCTATATTAATGGATGGATACATTGAAACCAAAAAATTAATTAGCTTGAGAGGAACTCTAGTGCCAGCCACGACAATAAACAGATCTATAGCCTCAATACCCGTGTTGGGAAAAATATTAGTTGGAGATAAGACTGGTGAGGGTGTATTCGGTGTTAGTTTTAAGATTAAAGGATCACCAAAAGATTTAAACACTACTGTTAATCCTATTAAATCTTTAACTCCAAGATTTATAACCAGAACTCTAGATAAAATTAAAAAGAATTAATTTAATTCAACTTTAATATGTCTTTTTTTACCTAAAGAGAGCTTGAGTAAATTGTCTTTAAATAAATCAAGATTAATAATTAACTTTTCATCAGTCATTACTTGATTATTTATTTTAACTCCATTCCCTTTAATTAATCTTCTAATTTCACTTTTTGAACTTTCTAAATTAGATAAAACTATTAAATCTATAAGTGTTATAGTGTTGTCTAGTTTTTTTTTATTTATTATAATAGAAGGTAAATTTTCACCCAAAAAATTATCAGTAAAAGTTTGTTTTGCTGTCTCCTCACTATTTTTAGCCTCATGTTCTCCATGCAGCATTTGCGTTGCTTTATTGGCTAGTAAAATTTTTAGTTCATTAATATTATTGTTTTTAATTTTTTCAATTTGATTAATGTCTATGTCCGTAAAAATTTTAATAAATTTTAAAACATCTCTGTCATCTATATTTCTCCAAAATTGCCAATAATCATAAGGAGAAAGAAATTTTTTATCTAACCAGACAGCACCAGATTCAGTTTTCCCCATTTTGGCACCTGACGCCAATGTTATTAGAGGTGTTGTTAAACCATAAACATGGTTACTTGAATATCTCTTTATTAAATCAACACCATTCACAATATTACCCCATTGATCGGACCCACCTATTTGAAGCATACAATTTTTAGTTTTATTTAGTTCTAAAAAATCATAAGCCTGCAATATCATGTAGTTAAATTCCATATAACTTAATGATTGTTCTCTTTCTAATCTTGTTTTAACACTATCAAAACTTAGCATTTTATTTATTGTAAAATGTTTTCCAATATCTCTCAAAAAAGAGATGTAATTTAAACCTTTTAGCCAGGTATAATTGTTTACAAAAATAGGTTTAGTTTTTGGATCTTTATCATTCAAAAAATTTTTTAAGATTTTTTTTATGTTATTGATATTTTTTTCAATTTCATCTTCTGACAAAATTATTCTTGTCTTATCTTTGCCAGAAGGATCCCCAATTCTTGTTGTACCACCTCCTAATAAAACAATTGGACGATGACCATGTTTTTGCAACAATCTTAAACACATGATTTGCAGTAAACTGCCAACATGAAGACTTTCTGCCGTACAATCAAATCCAATATAAGCATTGATTTTTTCTTTATCCAGCAAATTGGATAAATTATCTTCTCCTGTGCACTGGTAGAAGAAACCCCTTTCTTTAAATTCTGTTAAAAATTTATTCATAAATATGTTAACTACAATATACAATATTTATTAAAAAAATAAGAATGGAAAAAATCTATACATCTTTGGGATTAATGAGTGGAACTTCAATGGATGGAATTGATGCATCCATTATTAAATCAGACGGTGAAGATAAATATGAAACAGTTTTTGATCAATATTTTAAATATGATGAGGTAATTTATAGAGAATTGGTTAATATTAGGAATAAAATTAATTCTTCTGAAGATCTGAAAGCTAATTCACTTATATTAAGCGAACTTGAGAAAAAAATTACATTATTTCATGCAACTGTTTGTAAAAAAATTATTAGTGATTACTCCTCTAATATTGATTTAATTGGGTTTCATGGGCAAACTATATTTCACAACGCTAATGAAAAAATTTCAAAACAACTTGGTGATGCTAATTTACTATCAAGCTTACTAAAAAAAAAAGTTATTTATAATTTTAGAAAAAATGATTTAATTAATGGTGGTCAAGGAGCTCCTTTAGCACCTATTTTCCATCAATTATTAGTAAACCAAAATCAAATTAATTTGCCAGCATGTATTTTAAATATTGGAGGCATAGCAAACATAACAATAATTTCTTCCAGAGATTTTAATGATTTAAAAAGTTATGACATTGGACCAGGCAATTGTTTATTGGATGAGTGGATAAGGAAAAATAGTGAAGAAAGATTTGATAAAAATGGGGAATTAGCTAAAGCTGGAAAAACAGATAAAATTATCTTAAATCAAGCAATTGATAATTTTGACAGTATCCAAAATAATAATAAACTTTCTTATGATATAAAAGATTTTGATCTCAATTTTGTGCGTGGACTTTCATTGGAAGATGGTCTTTCAACTTTAACTGATTTTACGGCTTCCTTAATTTATCAATCAATTGTTACTTTAATTAATTTAAATGAATATAAAGTGTTAACTGTACTTATCTGTGGGGGTGGTAGAAAAAATGAATCTTTAATAAATAGTATTAAAGAAAAGCTCCCTTCTAATGTGAATCTTTGTCTAGTAGATGATTATAAAATTGATGGTGATTTTGTAGAATCGCAAGCTTTTGCGTTTCTTGCAATCAGATCTTTTTTAAAAAAAATAATATCACTCCCAAAAACAACTAACATTAATAAACCTTGTTCTGGAGGGATTTTAATTGAAAACTATTAAAATAAAGCAGACTCTTTTTTAATATATTTATCTAAGCTTTTTACTAAAACATCTTCAGTTTTAGTAAAAAAATGATTAGCATCATCTATCGCTTGAAAATCAACCTTAATACCTTTTTGCGCACTCAATCTTTTATCTAGATCGCTAATATGTTCTACAGGAACCAACTCGTCATTTTTTCCATAAATCATTAATCCTGATGTTGGACAAGGAGATAAAAATGAAAAATCATATACATTAGGTTGAGGAGATATAGCGATAAATCTATTTATCTCAGGCCTTCTCATTAGTAGTTGCATAGCTATTAAAGAACCAAAAGAAAATCCTGAAACCCAACATTGAGAATTATCAAAGTTTTCTCTCTCCAACCAGTCTAAAGCAGCCGCTGCATCAGCTAATTCACCTTGACCATTATCAAATTCACCATCGCTTTTTCCAACTCCTCTAAAATTTACCCTACAAACAGAAAACTCATTTTCCATAAATGTGTGAAATGTATCTACTACAACTTTATTATTCATTGTGCCTCCATATTGAGGATGAGGTTGCAATACTAATGCGATTGGTGATGTAATTTTATTACTCTTATAATACTTGGCTTCCATTCTTCCGGCAGGACCAGGTATAAAAACTTCTACAATTTTGTTATCCATAAGTGTTATTGATTATTATTCTCAAAA
>Ga0115004_10004048_pt1 | contig 11788 bp, 10 predicted proteins | sample ArcticOcean_MG_C_10_FD_88737 | JGI IMG/M metagenome (GOLD analysis project Ga0115004, IMG submission 88737) | Marine microbial communities from western Arctic Ocean - ArcticOcean_MG_CB11_90 | ecosystem: Environmental > Aquatic > Marine > Oceanic | place: Arctic Ocean: Canada Basin | collected...
AGCCAAGGCTTTGTTCTGTAACTGCCCCTCCTGTATCCTCCGCGACCTTCGTGATAAGCCAAATATAGCGCTCTTGCATTGGTCATGGATATGTTTAACTGTTTATGTGTCTTGTAGTTGTACCAGCCTATGAAATCTACTGCATCTTCAAAGTCATTCCTTGCAACAAACCACCCACCCCTATCCTTCAGATACATCTCCCATGTTCCATCAACAGCTTGAGCATACCCTCTAGCACTAGTAATCCTCTTCCAAGGTATAAACCCTAAAAGCTTTGTTCTTTGAGGTCTTGCGTCTGCTATAAAACTAGATTCTTGTTTGATAATGGCCATAGAAACAGAAACGGGTATCTTCCATCTTTTTTCTGTCTTTTTTGCTGCTTTATACCAAGAATATTTTTCTTTAAATATCTTACAAACATCTGTTGTATTTTTAGGAGGGGCTTTAGAAGTGCAAGCACTTAAAGCAATAATAATGATAAGAGGCAGTATTCTTTTCATTAGTTAGCCCAAAAGATCCAAGATAGTCTCTTCAGAAATTATCGTTACGTTCAATTCTTCTGCTTTAGATAATTTGGAGCCCGGTTTATCTCCTGCTACTAAATAGTCTGTATTAGTTGAAACGCTAGATGTTACTTTTACCCCAGAGCGTATTAACTCTTCTTTTAGCTGACTTCTTGAAATAGAAGTAAAAGAACCTGTAATAACTATCACTTTATTATTTAATTTTGAATCTATATTGTTTAAAGGCGCTTTAAGAATTATTCCAACTTCTAAAAAATTTTTAATAAGTACTTTAGTTTTATTGTCTTCGAAAAACTCTGAAATGAAATTAGCAGCTATAGGGCCTATATCATTTATTTCTAGTAGCTCCTCTTTGCTTGCACTGGCTATTCTTCCTACAGATTCAAAAGCATTAGAAAGGTTCAGGGCAGTAGCCTCACCGACTTCTCTTATTCCCAAAGAATATATAAATTTATGAAGTGAAGTGTTCTTAGAAAGTTCAATAGAGGTTAAAAGATTTTTTGCTGATTTTTCTGCAAAACCGTCCAGATCTAATAAATCTTCTTTTTTTAACAGGAAGAGATCAGAAGAATCATGAACTTTCTTTCTATTAACCAATTGCAGAATAATCTTTTCTCCTAGACCATCTATGTTCATAGCATTTCTGGAAACAAAGTGCTTTATCGACTCAACTTTTTGAGCTTCACAGGACTGCCCTGAAACACATCTCAAGATTGTTCCAGATTCTTGCTTCTCTAAAGGGCCTCCGCAAGAAGGGCACTGTGTTGGAATAACGATAGGAACCGAATCATTTATACGTTTATCCAGATCAACACTGATTATTTGAGGAATGACGTCTCCAGCTCTCTTGATAAGGACCGTATCCCCTTCTCTTACATCCAGTCGAGCTATTTCATCAAAATTATGAATACTTGCATGAGTTATGGTTACTCCACCTATATTTGCAGGTTCAAATTCAGCTACGGGAGTAATACTTCCTACTCTCCCTACTTGAAAAAAAATGGATTTTACAATGGTCTTCCCAATTTCAGCGGGGAATTTCCTGGCAATGGCCCACCTGGGAGCTCTGGAAACTTTTCCTAATAAAGTCTGATGGGACAGATCATTAACCTTGTAAACAACGCCATCAATTTCATACGGAAGTGAATTTCTTTCTTTCTCAATATTTTTAAAGAAAGCGATGCCCTCTTCTATACTATTAGCGATACCTGATTCAGGACTGACTGGCAGCCCCCAAGAAGAGAATGCATCAAGAACCTCTGAATGCTTAGTTTGTGGCATCTGGTTTTCTGTATAAAAACCTAGACCATGAGCAAAAAATTTAAGAGGTCTTGAAGATGTGATAGAGGGATCTAGTTGTCTTAAACTTCCAGCAGCAGCGTTTCTAGGGTTTGCAAAAACTTTAAGTGATTCCTTCTTTGAACGTGAGTTAATTTCTTCGAAATCAGACAGTTCTATAAAAACTTCTCCTCTAATTTCAACTAAATCTGGAATTTGATAGTTAGTAAGGGTTGAGAGCTCAAGAGGAATAGACTTTATAGTCCTTATGTTGTGAGTTATATCTTCTCCCGTCTTGCCATCACCTCTTGTCGAGGCGCAGTCTAAGATCCCATTCTTATAAAGCAGATTCGCAGCCACCCCATCAAGCTTTGGCTCACAAGAATACTCAATCGAACTTTCTAGACTCAGTCTTTCTAAAACTCTGCTATCAAATTCCTTAAGCTCATTGTTATCAAAAGCATTATCTAAAGAAAGCATTTGAACCAAGTGATCAATTTTTTTGAAACCTTCCAAAGGCTTGGAACCAACTCTTTGAGATGGTGAGTTAGTAACTATTAAGTCAGGATTTTCTTTTTCTATTTGAAGAAGTTCGTTGAACAAAACATCGTATTCCAAATCACTGATCGATGATTCATCTAACGTATGATATTGCCTTGAGTAATCATGTATCAGATCGGATAAAAGCTTGAGACGGGATTTAACGTCAGACTCTGAACTCATTAGAATTATCTAGCTTACGCTGGCCAATTTTTGGCGTTGCAAGTCTTGGGCCTGTTGTTTCATGTGTTCATACATCTGTTTCGTGAGTAAGTTCCTATTCTCATCCAGCAAATCTGAATTAAATATATCTGATAAATTTAAAGACAAGAGATACATCTGTTCTAGTACTTCAGACGGATTGGTTACTGAACTAGGATCAAAAACCATTGAAATGTAAGAAGAGAATTCTTCTCCTAGAAAGGTTCCTGGTTTCTTGCCATTCAAAATAGTGAATGAAGGGATATTGTTTTGATCATTCACAACAAAGTAACCTCTAGAATCAAATACGAAGGTATTTGGACTTAAGGCTTCATTGATAGAATTATGTGAAAAGAGATTTCCATTATTAGATGATAAATTTATTATTAGTAGCTGATGAGAGTGTCCAAAAGTTTTTGTTTGATTCGGCTCGTCTTTCTCCTCCGTCTGTTTAAGCTCCTCAGAATCAGCTTCATAAAATTTATCCTCTTCATCTGTTTGATAATTTTCAAGCCACTCATCTTGAAAATCTTGGTCTGGAATTTCAGAACTGTCTAGAAGCTCTACTTTTAAAGAACTTGCCTTGCTACGTAATGATCTTCGAATACCATCAATAAATATTAGCGCTAATAGCGATCCTATAATGATGGTTAAAATTTCAGGTAAATTAAACATAATTCTATTAGCTTGCTGCCATCTCTACTGCTGAATCAACATCAACTGCAACCATCCTTGAGACTCCCGGTTCTTGCATGGTTACCCCCATTAGATGTTTGCTCTTTTCCATAGAAATCTTATTGTGTGTAATATAAACAAACTGAACTCGTTGCGACATCTCTTCAACCAAGTCGATAAACCTCATGGTGTTCAGATCGTCCAGAGGTGCATCTACTTCGTCTAAGAGACAAAAAGGAGAAGGATTAAGCTCGAAGAAAGCAAAGACTATTGCTATAGCCGTGAGAGCCTTTTCTCCTCCAGACAACTGTGCAACACTAGAATTTTTCTTGCCAGGAGGTTTCGCTGTTATCCCTATTCCAGCACTCAGGAGATCGTCTCCCAAAATAACCAACTCGGCATGACCGCCGCCAAAGAGCTTGGGGAAGGATTGAGCCAGACTAATATTTAACTTATCAAAGGTGTCTTTAAAAGTTGTTCTGGTCTCCTTATCTATTTTATTGATAGCATTTTGAAGAGTCTCCAATGCGTCTGTTAATTCTTGGTGTTGATCATCAAGTAGATTTTTGCGCTTCTCTTCTTGTTCCGACTCTTCCATTGCAGCCAGATTAATTGCACCAAGCCTTCCAATCTTTCTTTCTATCAATTCAAGTTCTTCTTCTAGGTCCTTTGTTGTTTTTTCTTCTTTCAGTTCTTCTAAAAGCTTGTTCAGATCATTGTCACTATCCAGTAATTGTTTCTCTAGATTATCCGATTCAATCTTTGAAGCTTGTCTATCCAATCGAAGGGCCTCCAAAGATTCCCTTACATTAATTAGCATCTGTTCTTTCTCTATTTTTTCACGCTCAAAATTGTTTATGGATAGAGAGCAATCTTCAATTGCTTTTCTTGATTTTAAAAGCTCAGATTCAACCTTTAATCTCTCTTTCAACAGTACATCTAAGGAATCTTGATTAGTCTTAATTGGGTCTGACATTTCAGAAATTTCTTTCGAAGTATCTGTAATTATGAGCTGGGATTCTTTAATGCTTGATTCAAGAAACCCATCCTGACTGGCTATAGTAGCTAATTTTGCTTGAAGATTTGCAAACTCTTCTGTTTTATCTAAAAGGTCTATTCTTTCATCTTTTTCTTTTTTTAATTTCACACCCTCTAACCTTAATATAGACTGAGAGCACTCTTCTATTAATTCTTTTGCACTTCTCAGCGAAGTTTCTAATACAGAGCTTTCTGTCAGTAATTTGCTCAACTTTTCTTTTGTACTCTTAATGGGATCTAAAGTTTTAAAGATTTCACCAGAAATGGATTTATTTTCTTCTTCGGTCTCAGCAATAGCTGTTACTAAGAAATCTTCTTGACTGGCCATTCTTGCTAGGTCAGCTTGTAGATTTGAAAAATTTTCCGTTTTATTAAGTAAGTTCAATCGCTCGCTCTTCATGCTCTCGGATGCATTTGAAAGCAATTCTTGTGTTCTTTTTGTTAAGCGCAAAGGCTCCTCAGATAGATCTTGAAGACTCTGTTTTAGACTGTCTATTTCGTCTAAATAAATCTTAATATCTTCGCTAGAAATTCCTGACCCCACTTTGTCTTGCATCGTTTCGCTTAGATTTTGCATCTTACCCAGTAAACTTTCTGATTGTGTTATAAACAATAGCCATTCTGCTTCCAGGACTTTCGTTGTTGAAGTTGCACCTGCCTCATCTTGATCGCCATTCCGGAGTTTCTCTAGTTCGGGTATAACTACAGATATAGATTGCTCCAATACTTCCTTCTTAGAATATAAATTAGATAATTCGATTTGATTCACTTCAATTTTCTTAGCACCAGTTTTAAGTTTATTTTCTAGCTCACCTTTCTTTCCTTCACTAACAGAAAGTTCTTGCTCAGCTTTTGATGTATCTGAAGAAAAACGGTAATAATCTTGTTGAACTTTTTCCAGGTTGGTTTGAAGTTCAATCTGCTTGGTTCTTAAAGTAATTATTTGAGCTTCAGAAGTATCTGCCATTGGTCCATCTTTGGTAGATTGGGGGTCACTTCTTAATTGTTCTAATAGAGGACTTATTATTGCAATAGATTCAGTGATTCTTTCCTTCTCCAAGCCTAAGTTAGCGAGTTCTTTGCTTTGCAATTCAACTTGTTTGGTGATTATTTTAAATTTCTCTTCTAGTTCAGTTTTCTTAGACTTCTTTATACTTAACTCTTGCTCTGTTCTTGATATGTCTGCACCAAAACTATAAAAATCTTGTTGAACTTTATCTAAAGCAGTCTGAAGTTCTATTTGCTCAGCTCTTAACGATATAATTTTTGAGTTTGAGCTAGTTTTCAATGAATTAACTTCTTCCAATTTTATTTCTTTATTTTTTACCTCAGTATCTTTTGCTTCTATTTTTTTTGAAACATCTCTCCACTTAGAAGTAAGTAAAAGGCCTTTAGAGTGATTCTCATCCTTTCTAAACTGAGTATATTTCTCAGCGGCTTTGGCCTGTTGTTGCAATTTAAAAAGGAGCCTTCCTATTTCTTCTCTTAAGTCCTGAAGGCGTGATAAATTATCTTTGGTCTTTCTTATGCTTGATTCTGTTTCTTTTTTTCTTTCTAAGTAACGAGAAATTCCTGCCACTTCCTCAATGTAACCTCTCATTTCTTCTGGTTTGGCAGAAACTAGCTGAGAGATCATTCCCTGTTCGATGATTGCATAGCTTCTTGGACCCAGTCCAGTTCCCAAAAACACATTGGTAATGTCTTTTTTTCTGCAACTCGTTCCGTTTAAGTAGTAATTAGATTGACCATCCATCTCGACACTTCTTCTAACTGAAATTTCATTATAGCCAGAGTACTCCCCAGCGATTCTTCCATCTGAATTATCAAACAGAAGCTCAACTGAAGCTCTGGAAACAGGCTTCCTTGAAGCAGAACCGTTGAATACTACGTCGGACATAGATTCACTTCTCAAATTTTTAGCTGAACTTTCTCCAAGAACCCATCTTACGGCATCAATTACATTAGATTTTCCACAACCATTGGGGCCTACAATGCAAGTCATGCTAGAGGGAAAATTAACAGAGGTTGGATCTACAAAAGATTTAAATCCAGAAAGCTTTATGCCTTTAAGTCTCATCTATTACTTTTATTAAGGGGTAGAAATACAACGTCCTAATGCAGAACGGCAATGAAATTAGAGATGCTTCCATTTGCTGACAAAGTCTATTCTATTTGCAACTTTGAAACTACTGATTTTTTCTCTTATTTAAAGCCTTTATAGCCTCTTTGATTTCAGACCTTTCGTTCTCATTTGTGATGTGTTTTAAAGCCTGACTCCAATAGTTTATTGTTTCTTCGGGTCGACCTTCTTGAAAGGACTCCAATCCTTTTAGAGTCAAAGCTGATGGATTGGTTGGATCTGTTATTAATGCCTGGTTTAACAATACTTTTACTTCTTCAGAAAATATTCTTTTGTTTACGAAGTAAAGTATTTGAGCATATTCCGATAAAATTCCTCCATCCAGAGATTCTGAGTGGTTTTGATACAAAGAATCGTAAGCTAATCTGGAAAGATTGAATTCTTCAATATCTTTTAAGCGTTTGGCAACCATATAAACTTCGCTAGGATTGTTTGTTCTTGAATTAACAAACCTGGAAAGCTCATCTTTCAATTTCTCTCTTTTAGAGTCTCTGTAGTCCTTATCTCCGGAAAAAAAATCTTTGAATTCAAATCCTGTCTTTACTTCAGAATAAGACCCAAGGCCTATTGGATTAAAATAAAAAGATATTATTGCAAAAAAACTCAAAGCAGTAAGGAAATAAGAGGCTAATCTATTTCGTTTTTCTAAAACAATAAAAAAAAATAAGGAGACTAATAAAGCAGAAAAAATAAGTGTAATCATTTTAATTCTGCCTGTTGATCTACTTTAGATTTAACATAGAGATTATCTTTTTTTGATGCAAATCTTCTCTTCTTAAAAACAAAAAGGCTCACAAAAGACAGAATTACAATCAATATAAAAAATGGTCCAACCCATAAAATAGAAGTGGTTGAATTAAACGGAGGCTCATAAAGAATGAAATCTCCATACCTTTGAGATAAGAAATTGGTTATCTCTTGATCAGATTTACCAAGTTTAATAAGTTTGTATATTTCTAGCTTAAGGTCTTTTGCTATCGGTGCATTTGACCCTGCTAAATTTGAACTCTGACATTTTGGGCACCTGTAGTCTTTTACTAAAACGTTAAATCTAACTTCTTTCTTGAAGTCATCAAAAGGATAAATTTCTTGATTTTCTTCGTTATCCGTAATAATTAAACCGGCAAAACCCAATAGGATCATGAACAGAAAAGACTTTTTCATTTTAAGAACATAGAGAATTTCTTCTCCCAAACAACTGGTGTCAGGGCCCCAACATGTCGAACTTTTATTAGACCATCAGCACCAATTAAAAAAGTTTCTGGGGCGCCGTAAACTCCAAGATCCATTGCGAGACTGCCGGTCTTATCAAAAATACTATAAATAAAAGGATTGCCATCCTGTTCTAAAGTTATCAGAGCTTTATCGCGAGAATCTTTGTAATTAAGCCCGTAAATGTTTATGACTGAATTCTCTTTTAGGTTCATTAAGAATGGATGTTCTACCTTACAAGTAATGCACCAAGTTGCCCAAACATTTACAAGAGCTGGCAGATCAATAATGTCCTCTTTACCTATAATTCTATTAGCATCTTCTAAAGTAGTTAAAGAAAAATTGGGAAAATTTTGATCTATTAAAACTGATTCAAGTTGATCGTTCTTGTTGCCAAGAGAAAAGAAAAGGAAAGCAACCAGAAATCCAAAAAAGACCAGGGGAGCTGTATGGATTATTTTGTTCATGAACCTTTCCTTAAGTGACCAAGACTTGAAATAAAACCTCCTAAAGCAACTAACAAAGCTCCAAACCATATCCAACGAACAAAAGGTTTAATCTGGAGTCTAAATGACCAATTGTCATTACCGACATTCTCTCCTAAGGCAACGTAATAGTCCTTAAATATTTCAGCAATAATTCCTGCTTCAGTGGTTGTCTGGTTAGAAGCAGTGTAATTTCTTTTTTCTGAAATAAGAGTCATAGTATCTTCTTGATCCGTTATATTAATTTTTGCTACCTGAGCCGAATAATTTGGTCCTTTTTGAAAATTAATTTCTTCAAACTTAAAAGAATAGCCTTCTAGGTCATAAGAATCACCTGGACCTAAAATTAACTCCTTTTCTGAAGAGAATGAAGAGACTACTCCTATTCCTAAAACAAGAAAAGCTATGCCTGTGTGCGCAAAGATCATTCCCAATCTCGCACTAATAAATACTCTCAACTTATTTGCTTGAAAACCTCTTAGAATAATATCCAGGAAATTTCCAGCAACTATCCAGGCAAATAATAAGCTTGCGATTACAGCACTGGAATCAAACTTGCCAAATAAAAGGTACAGAACTATGTTGATAAATATAAACAATACTAAAGCTTCTATTGCAACTCTGGAAACAAAAGAAAAGTTCTTAGTTTGACCCCATCCTAAGTAGAGCCCAACTCCTTGCAATAGTCCTAATCCAACCGCAAATGGCATAATTAGAAAATTAAAATATGGTGGTCCAACAGATACCTGCTTTCCTTGTGTATAAGCTTCGTAAAGAATCGGGAAGAGAGTACCAAACATAATGGAAACAGCCAGAACAACCAATAAAAGATTGTTCAGTAAAAATCCAAACTCTTTAGAAGTTAAATCATATATGCTGGTAGGACTTAATTTATAGTTCTTTAGGCTGTAAATAACCAATGAGCCAATTATAAAGAACGCAAAGATCCCTAGGATAAAAAGGCCCCTTTCAGGATCAAGTGCAAACGCATGAACTGAAGTCAGCACTCCAGATCGAACCAAGAAAGTTCCTAAAAGACTGGCGGCAAAAGAAAGTATAGAAAGAAGCAAAGACCAGTTCTTAAAAAGACCTCTCTTCTCTGTGACTATTAAAGAATGAAATAAAGCTATGGAAATTAGCCAAGGAACAAAAGCAGCATTTTCAACTGGATCCCAGAACCACCAACCTCCCCAGCCCAACTCGTAATAAGCCCACCAGCTTCCTAAACCTATGCCTAGTGTTAAAAAACTGCATGATAATAAAGACCAGGGCCTAGAGGTTCTTGCCCAAGAAGATTCTATGTTGTTGGTCATCATGGCGGCTACAGCTAGAGCAAATGGCAATGCAAGTCCAGAATATCCCATATAAAGGAGCGGTGGATGGATAGTAAAAGCAAAATCTTGCAGAGAAGGATTTAAGTCTGATCCCTGCATTGGAGAAAATGGTAACAGTCTTTCAAAAGGATTAGAAGTTAGCAAAGTGAATATTAAAAAAGCAAATATTACCTGGCTCATTATTCCAAAAGTTACAGAAGTAAATGCATTATCTACTTCCTTCTTAGAATATATAAAAGCAACAAGCCATAGGGAGATGCAGAGGGTCCATAAGACTAAGGACCCTTCATGAGCTCCCCAAGTAGCAGCAAATTTAAAATAATTTGGTAATAAAGTATTTGAATTTTCTGCAACGTAGGTAAGTGAGAAATCGTCTACTAGAAATGAGTAAATGAGTGTTAAAAATGAGAAAAAGATCAATAAAAATAGAAATATTGAGAAAGGTTTAATATAAGATTGAGAGTAAGATTTTTTAGATGCCAAATCAAAAAAAGGTAGAACGCTTCCCACAAAACTTACCACAAGGGCAGCAATTAAAAGTAAGTGTCCTATTTCAGGAATCATTTTGTTTTTCTAAAATTTTGTAAACTTCAGGGGGCATATAATTTTCATCATGCTTGGCTAGAACTTCAGAAGCAAGAAAGTTGCCATCAACCCCTAGGCGTCCTTGGACAACTACGCCAGCATTCTCTGCAAACAGATCAGGCAGAATTCCTTCGTAAACAACGATTACAGAATTCTTAAAATCGGTTATAACAAAAGATACTTCAAGTGAATTACTACTTTTAATAATTGAACCTTCTTTTACCATTCCGCCCGCCCTTATCAAGGAGTCAGTCTTAACAACGCCTTCTATTATTTCAGTAGGAGAATAAAATAAATTCATGTTTTTTGATAAGGCATTCAGGACCAGTATAAGTGCTACTGAAGTGCCGATAAGGACTGCAGTTATTGCGTATATTCTTTGTTTTCGTAAAGGGTGCAAATTCTATCCTTGTTTAGATTTTTCTGACTTAATTTTTTCCATACGCCTAATTGGCAAAAGGGTATTTACTACCAGTACAATTAGTAAAAATAGCAAAGAACTCCAAACATAAGGACCATTACCGTCCATAAAGTATATAAACTCTAAAGTCTCCAACATCTATTTTTCTCTCCTAAAAAACTGTTTTTGAGCCCAATTCCTACCCTTCTCTCTTGAAATAATCTCAGCACGTAAGGAGTTTGTTAGCATAAAGATAAATACAAGATAAAAACCCACGACACACATTAACAAAGGTTGGTACATATCGGCCGTCATTGAAGGTGAGGATGTTAATGAAAAAGTTGAAGGCTGATGGAGTGTCTGCCACCAATCAACGGATTTCTTGATGATGGGCACAATGGCTATTCCTAAAACGGATAAAATTGAAACCGCACGATCAGCTTTTGTCTTATTGTCCAAAGAAGAATGCAGAGCAATAATTGCAGCATAAAGAAAAAATAAAATTAAAGTTGAAGTTAGTCTTGCATCCCATACCCACCAAGTTCCCCAAGTTGGCTTGCCCCAGATTGATCCTGTTACTAGTGCTACCAGCGTAAATCCAGCTCCAAGTGGAGCGGCTGAAATTAAAAGCATTCCAGCAATTTTTGCTCTCCACACCAAGGAAATAAAACCGAATACTGCCATCATTAGATAAATAGATTGGCCCAAGATGGCTGATGGGACGTGTATAAATAATATTCTATAGACATCACCTTGCTTGTAATCAGGCGGCGCGAAGCCTATTCCCCATACCAAGCCCAAAGAAAAAGTTAAGAAAGCTAAAACACCCAACCAAGGCAAGAAAGTAGTAGCCCATTTATAGAAGGACGGCGGTGAGCCCATGGCTATAAACCAATTTTTAATTAGAGACCAAAATTTATTCATAACGTAATAAAATTGCTTCGACGGTTAATATACAGAGTCCGGGTACTCCAACTGCCAGCATAGCTCCCATGATCTGAAGGTAACCGGAGTAGTCTTGTTCGTTGATAGCTAAGGTCATTATAGAAGTTCCCATTAACAAAGTTGGTATTGAAAAAGGAAGAACTATTATAGTGCTGAGAATTGCGCTTTTTCCTAATGAGAGCGCCGCTCCCAAAGCTCCCAATAAACTCATAAAAAAAGTTCCTAAAAACAAACTCACTAAAAGTGGTACCAAAACGCCGTCGGGAAGAAAAAGCATAAAAGAACCCAATATTGAAGCTAATAAGATGGGAGCTCCGCATATCAACCAATGGCATAAGACTTTAGAAAAAACTAATAAAAATGGCGGTTCATTACTAAGGAAATATTGATCCAATGTCCCATCTCTATCGTCTTCACTGAATATTCCTTCG
>Ga0115004_10004051_pt1 | contig 11787 bp, 11 predicted proteins | sample ArcticOcean_MG_C_10_FD_88737 | JGI IMG/M metagenome (GOLD analysis project Ga0115004, IMG submission 88737) | Marine microbial communities from western Arctic Ocean - ArcticOcean_MG_CB11_90 | ecosystem: Environmental > Aquatic > Marine > Oceanic | place: Arctic Ocean: Canada Basin | collected...
CGAATGGAGTTGGAATTAAAGCCGGCCCTCTCGTTTTGAGCTTCCCAGAAGTCGACGATACTCGAAATGAATAAGCTTTGGGGTAGGCTCGTTTTCGGGCCAGTGTTTACCGTAAAGCGGTTATCTTCCGCCTTTCTGATTAGGTTCAACTCAGCGAGCGGTGATGATATGTCTTCCTCTTTGAAACCTTTGGCGTTTTGTGGTCGGCAATACATTGCGAGCACCACGTTAATATCAGCCTTCAATGACTTAATTTTATTAACTGGCTTTCCATTCTCTGCAGCAAATTCTTGGAGCTTGAGTTCAAGATATTCTTTAGAGAAGGCGGGCGTATTAAGTAATGAAAATAACCAATAAACGGTTGTACAAGATTGTTTTTTACACAATTCGTAATGAATTTTCCAAAGGGAGCCGATGCTTTCAAGGTAGGGGTCTACCTCTTCGTTTAGCAGTTGTTGAGCATATTTCGAGTGCGCATAGCCTTTATCAGTCCGGATAATAAAATTTGTAGCGAGGGCCCAATGCCGAATAGCATTAACCATGTTTTTTCCAACACCAAGCTCAATTATTGCTTCATCTGTTGAAATTGGATTTTCATCATTTTTTTCAACAGCATAGTAAGCTTTTTCTAGCCAGCCATGCCTTAGCGGAAACGTATCATGCCCTGTGAAGCTAATTTTGACCTGTTCGCTTGTGATTTTTGACATTTGTATTAGCTGCTCCTTGAGTGTTCATGGTACTAACACTTCGAGCGAGGGTCAAATGCTATTGGTGATATCTACCAGGAAGAAAGCTTTAAATAATTTACTACATGTGGTAGATGGGATGTATAAATGACTATATATATGGATCACCAAGCGACGACGCCTACGCATTCTTCGGTTATTGAAGCGATGCAGCCCTTTTGGCGGGCAGAATTTGGGAATCCTCATTCATCCGAGCACATTGTTGGTTGGAGCGCGAACAGTCAGGTTGAAAATTCAAAACAAACCATAGCGGACACTTTGCTTTGTGAAGCGGATGAGATCGTTTTTTATTCTGGCGCTACTGAAGCTAACAATCATGGCATTTTTGCCCTTTCACATTTATCTAAAAAGCTTCCTGATCGACGTCAGATCATCATTTCTTCGATAGAACATAAATGTGTTATCGAGGCTGCTAATTTTTGGGCCGAAAATTTTAATCTAAGTGTTGCTACTTTAGGTGTTGATGAAAATGGTCATGTGAACTTGCATGAACTTAAAGCTCTTTTAGAGGTGCCCACGCTTTTTTGCTCAATTATGTTCGTAAATAATGAAATTGGTGCAATACAAAATATTAAAAAAATTTCAGAGGTATTAAAGAAAAAAGGTGTATTTCTGCATTCAGACTGCGCGCAGGCCTTAAAGGCTGTTGATGGCGCCTCTATTTGTGAATTTGTTGATATCGCTACATTTTCTGGACACAAAGTTGGTGGCCCACAAGGCATAGGCTGTGCTTACATAGCCGGAGAGTTGCAAGCCGATATTGCTCCTCTGACATTAGGAGGTGGACAGCAAAACGGGCTTCGGTCTGGTACTTTACCTCTACCGCTAGTTGTAGGTCTCGCTAAAGCATTTGAGTTATTTAGTGACGAAGAAAAGGGAAACTCCGATAGGCATTCACTGGCCCAAATTCGGGACGATTTTTGGTTTGCGCTGAAGCAGAAGATTCCGGAACTTGAGTTGAACGGCCCCGTTTTGGAAGATCGTCATCCTGGAAATTTAAATATCTATTTTCCTGAAGTTCGAGCATCAGATTTATTGATGATGCTGCAACCTAATCTGTGCGCGTCGAGCGGTTCGGCTTGTTCTTCTGGCTCCATTGAGCCGAGCTATGTTCTTCTAGCCTTATGCGGCGACACAGGACGCGCTCAGAGCTCTGTGAGGCTGAGCCTTGATATCACTATTACTCAAGATAACCTTTTAGATGCTGTTGAAATTTTCAGCGCAACGTACATCAAACTTCGAGAGAGCTAGAGTTTTACTGACCTTCGGCGATGCTATTTTTTGTACTCAGGAAGCGCTATTTTATTTTCCATGAGTGCTTTTGCAAATTGTTCAAATTTTGGCCCTTCACCACTGAAATCTAGATCGAGCGAATTTAGGATTAAGTCATCAAATTCTAATTGCGCCTGATAGTTTTGATCTGTTTGTTTCATCCAGCGGCTTTTTAAATAGACCATTTTTACTCGGCCATCTTTACTGTGATCCAAATTAACAATTTCATTATTTCGAAACTTAACAATCGTCCTGGCCATCATGCGTGGAAGAGGGCTGGTATCAAAGTTTTCAACTTTAATGTAAGAAACTTTCTTACTTTCTATGTGTATTCTGATGAGATCATTGCCTTCGATAGCGCCAGCAAGCCGCTCTGCAAGTGCAACAACTCCTCGGAGCCGGATAGGAATATTGGGTAAATGTTCGGCTCTTAATGTGAACTTTTCATCGTGGTAGTGGCCGTATCCGGCGCTTTGTGCGTCTAGGCTATCGGCGAGGAGGAGTTCCGTATTACCCAAAGAATATAAAAGTTCCTTGGAGTCTTTTTCCAAGTCTTTCATGGCTCCAAAATGAAGCCTTACGTCTTTTTGAAGTGTACTATTAAGTGTCCGGTACTTGGGTCTACTTGAGAACAGATACATCGCGAAGAATAGTTTTAATTGCTCCTTTTTACGAGTGACCGCCTCTTTGAGCTGCTCCTCACTAATCTGCTGGCTTGCCGCATTGAAAACGCGCCGATAGCTTAATTCTGTTTTTGCGAGCTGTTGCCTGAAATACCTAGGTAGTTCGTCAAGTTCAGGTTTCCGCGCAAAGGCAAGCGTGTGACGAACGAGGTTTTGAGTGGTCCGTAAAACTAAATCTGACTTTTCTTTTTGCTCATTAACTTTTGCAAGCAGATCTCTTGGTTCATAGTCTTGAATTATTCCTAGTTGGCGTTTTAGCAAAAAGTCTTGCTCTAGTGTTTCATCTTTAAATATAAAAAATACACCAGGTGCTGCAGCAATTGGCGAGGCGGAAAGTTGATTGGATATAAGTTCTTCTAATTCGATCTGTTCATAATACTTTTGGAACGTTTTTTTTGCAGTGAGCTGGCCGTCTCTATGAGGGATGGATGTGACCGTATCGTTTTGGGAATGTAGCATCACACTGACGGAAAGGCATTTGTTAGTTAATGCGTAGGCATCAGTCAGTACAGTTTGTCGTTCCGCCGGGTCTTCAATTACGTTCAACACGAAACCAAGGTTCACAATATCATGCGGTACAAGCAGGGCAGGGTTAGGTATAAAATGTGGGTCCCAGCCGACGGCGGGGATGCCAAGCTCTTTCAGGAATTTTACATCGTCACCTCGGCCGCAGCCATAATCCAATACTGATGTTTCATCTGTCACTAAGCCTGATTGAAATAGTAACTTAGCGGGCAAAGAGAGCGCAGGCCGTCCTATAGCAGTTTTGTGTCTTTGGACTTCAACTGACATTAGTTGGCCCGCCTGTTTGAGTTGCGACGTGGTCTTTAACCATAATGTCCAGCTCACTCAGTTCATCTTCCCAACGAGTTTTGGTCCCAAGCTTCACTATGTTTTTAAATGCACCTAGGCTTTCTAATTGGAGCGTTAAGTTTTGAAATTTGGTTAACTCCGGATGATCTGGACGCATTAAAAGTTCTTTACGATGTAGCACTGGAGGATTGGACGTCGAATGTTTGCGGATTTTTACTGTTTGATTTTCCAGATCAACCTGACAACTTTGGATCAGGCACGGAAATTCATTTTCTTCGAAACTTTCATATTCTAAAAATGATAGTTTAGCATCGTCCTTGAGGTTGAACTTAACTACATTCCAAAGCTTAAAATCATTTAATAATTGCAGGGATTTATTAAGTGATTGTGAATACTTTTCTAACAATAATGTCTTGGCGCTTTTATGCACATACATGAACCCACCAATGATTTTTCCCTTGAAGGCGGGCTTTATGTTTTGGGGCGCTATCATTTCGAAATCCTACCAATGTCATGCCTCTATACAAGCAAACTTTGGCGGTCGTACCAAATAGTAGCTTATTTTTTAATGATGCCTTCATGCATTAGTGGTTCGAGAAGTCGCTTCACGCAGCCGCAAAACTCTCGCTTTTAAATTCAATTCAAAATTTAGATAGGTAAGTTCGTCTATTTGATCTGGGCTAAGCGGTTCCCGAGGTTTTTTAACTTCCACAAATCGAATGTATTCTACCTTTTGGCTTTCGCTATTCAAGGCCCAGAGAAATAAATCGGGGGTGCCGTAAATCTTTGATCTTGTAGGGTCGTTATGTCTGTTCATCAAGCTTTGGAATTTAGAGACTCCCAAACCTTCAATTAATTTCTGTATGTTGTCGGCATTTATCTTACGGTAATTTTTTTCTTTAAGGTTATCTGAAGCTGTTTCATATTTTTTGTTAATCTCGGCGATACTCATTCGAGCAATATTATCGCTATCTTCGCCAAGAGCTGCTTTGATTGAACGCCATAGATTAGGGCTGAGCCGCATGCCTCCAAATTGATAAGCATTTTGTTTTCGTTTTCTCCACCTTGTCAGCACTACTTCTTCAGCAATTTCGAAACTAGATGTTTCTTTGCCTCTTGGATCTAATAAGTACTCTACCCTTCCGGACACATTCCTTCGTCCATGAACTATATTACTTATCCTAAGCGGTGGGGAGGTAAATTGATCAGGCATGATTTATCCATTTTTGAAAGATTTAGGGTCTGATGAGCCTTTTCTGAAATTTCTTTCAAGCTTTTTAAAGTAGTTTCAGCGGTCGCCATCAAGTTTACATTTACGGTCATGTGTTTTAACCCCATTTCTGTTGTGGTACCTAAATTAATCTATGTCATTATCCAGCAAAGCGGTTTTCTGAGAATTCACCCTCATGAACCTCCCCATGCCTATCGATTAACATACCTACTCCATGATACTGCCCCACTTCGAACATACCTTCATATTGTTCAATAACTACGTCATGTAATTTGTAGGTAAGTTTGCCTAATCCATGGGGTACCAACATATGATATGGATAACTTTGTTCAGCGCTTTCAGGCTTGCTGAGGGTATCAGCTATATAGTCAGGCGACAGTACTGCACCGTTATAATGAACAGTTACACTGTCGTAGTCTAAGCCATCATTGTCAGCATCATGACCTTTTTTAAATAAACCAAACATCTTCGACTCCTTTCAATAAACCATTAGGTGTCAATAGTTTCTGTTGCCAAATTTTCTTTCAGGCGAGCATCCAGAAAATGTATGTCCGCTTTCCACTTCTTTATAGCTTGTACGGATGGATTTGTGCGTCCCAACTGAGTTCCTAAAGCGACGTTCAAAGTGTTTCTCATTTTTCGCAGCCGGTCCATTGTGTTCGGCGCCCCCCACTGTGTGTGAACTGTCTCGCTCAGCCAATTTGGCAGTTGAATATTTCCATGAAATGCATCCGCCAAAATTTGCTGCCGCTTTGCGTCAGACGGGCCACCCTTTCGAGTAGTATAACCCGCTTCCTGCAAAAACCCGGACGCCCCCGATCCGTCTACCCAGCTGGTACCGTCTCCACCCATGCCATCTGCTAGGTTAGAGTTCTCTACATTCTGCTCCACTACTTTATCTTGGTATGCCTTCCAGCGCTCTCTGATCCAGGCTTCGTTTTCTGCCGCACTTAGGTCCCTTTTATGAAACTCTTCACGGCTTCTGCGCGCGTAAAGACTTGGGTCTGCATTGGATGCTGGAATGACAAATAGCTTGTCATTTTTGAGCCCTATATTGTGTTTTGCCATAAACTTTTGGGCCATCGCCTCGACGGCTTCGGCTTCTGCTTTAGAACAGGCAGGGTCTGCAGCTTTTCGTTTTAGATTTCGGATGCGTTCAAAAATTGGGTTTTCGGGAGTATCTTTTGTTTTTCGTGCAGGTTTAGTCTTGTTTTGTTTTTGCTGTTTTGAAGAGTTTGTCGGACCGAACATTTCCAACAGGAAAGGCGATGGATCAATTTTCTGATCTTTTCGAGAGGATATTGCAGTAAAAAATAGGAAGTTTTTTGCTCGAGTTATACCGACATAAGCTATGCGACGTTCCTCGTCATAGTCTTTTGGAGCAGTACTTTGTCTCTGAGGTAAGTGCCCGTCCTCAAGGCCCATAAAAAATACGCTATCCCACTCCAGACCTTTTGCTCTGTGGACTGTCCCAATAAATACTTTCTCGGTATTGTCGTCGTTTTTAAAAGACGCCTGAAGGATCCTAAAAAACTTTTTTGCGTCAGCGCATTCCAGAAGAACATCACGATTTTTTTCAACGACTTCTTGGCGTTGAAGTAGGTCTTCGTCGCTTAGTCCATTAGGAGGCCGCTTGATAATGTAAGTCGCTAGCGATCGGACTTTTTTTTGCCATGTTTCATTTTCAATATTTTTGGAAAAGCCATAAAAGGCGGTTGGTATGCGCGGCCAGCTTGGGTCGAGATATACGCCTGAAGCTGTAGCTGCCGCTCTAATTAGCTGCTTTGCTTCGAATGCTTCAAATGGTGGAAGTGCACCTTGAAGTTGAATTGGTATGCCACGGCGGATGAGTTCTGCGGCTACTTTACTTGGTCTACTATTTGTGCGTGAAATAACTGCAATTTCTGATAATGGGACACCCTCATCAATACGCAATGTGATTTCATCAACTATTGCGTCAGCCTCTTCTTCTTCATCCCAAACTTGATCTACGTAGACCTTTCCATCGGTGTCGCGCGTTGGGTTCAGGTCTTTTTGATAGGCTTCAAGAAAATGTTGCGAAAGGTTTTTCGCAAGTTTTAAAATGCTTTTACCAGACCGATAATTCTGCTTCAGTAAATGTATCTTTGAACCGGGATATTCTTTTTCAAAATCCAGCATGTATCTTACTTTACTACCGCGCCACCCATAAATTGCTTGATAGTCGTCCCCGACAGCCCAAAGTTGAACACCAGCGTTAAAAAAAGCATCAATTAATATTTTTTGGGCCAAGTTAATATCCTGGAACTCGTCAACTAAAATATGCTGGAAGTTTTTCGCATAGCTACCGCCTGTTTCGGCGTCTTTGTTCAAAGCCTTGCATGCAAGCTGGGCCATTCGGGGGTAGTCTATTTTATTTTCTTCGTTGAGATATTCCTCATACGCTGCGTAGACTTCGCTGTGAGCAATTTTTGCTTTGTTATTCAGTTCTGCGGCTCTAATCGACGCATCCTCTGGGTCAAGAAGCTCTTCTCTAACGGCATCAATATATTCCAATGCTTTCTTGGCGCTTTTGTCTTCCTCTTCTACACCTTCATAAAACCCGGCTTTTGAAACTGCCTCCTGTAATTGCTTTATAACTTTTTCTCGCTCATAGTTTTTTGTCCATATTTGAAAATCAGTTGGTACATTTATAGTTTTCCCGATGGAGCGTAAAAGCATCAATGAAAGTGCGTGAAAAGTTGCAATCGGCAGGCCTGTTGTTTTTACTTTTGTTTTTGCTGAGATCCGCAATTTTAACTCGTCAGCAGCTTTTTTTGAGAATGTGCAGCAGATAATTTTTTTAGGATCGGCGTCCTGACTTATTAAAAATTCATAACGCCCAACTAATGTTGTGGTCTTCCCAGTGCCTGGTCCTGCGAGAACTAAGAGGGGGCCTCCTGAATGCTCGGCTGCTGCTTTTTGTTCCAAATTCATAATAAATTCCCCTCTTTAATGAATGATGGCCGAGCGATCAGCGTCTGACAATTCAAAAAAAGCAAAAATTGTTTCGTCGATATTGTCGTTAACGATGAAATCCCACTCTGCTCGATCAGTTTCTTTAAGCTCTTTCATCTCTCGGACTTTCCTCCAAAAGCGTTCAATTGGTGTGAGCGGCTTTTTGAATAGGTAATTATCATCCTCATCATTTATTTCGGTTTGCTCGAATGACCCCGTAAAATGATTTCGAATGGCGCGTAGCTCTAGCCAAAGATCAACGAGCTCGCTCACGACGTCGGCACGTGATGCATCTTCTTCCGGTGCAGCGGTTTCATCAACTTCACCTTCCTGAATAATATTGAACTTGATATTTTCAGACGTGACTGAATTTTTCCAAATTTCATGGGAGTGCTGGTCATCATTATGCCAGATTTCCATTATCTCAAAACCTGCTTCGCTTACTTCTAAGCGCACTTTATCGAGTTCGCCTTCAGTAATATTTAAATAGTGCGGCTTCACTTCGGAAAATTTAAATTGAAAGGTCATAACTAACTCCTCTTATTCATTTTGATTGGTCTTACCCAAGGCCGACCAATCAAAATGAATAAGAGGAGTTAGTAATTACAAAATAAAAGCCGACTCAGTTTGCGCTGGATCGACTAAGGGAATCAATTTAATGACGCCATTTTTAAAATCAAGCTTTATATGGAGATAAGTTCAATAAATTTAAAAACCTGTTTTAATGATAGTCTATCAAGGCTGCGTTTCATTTTGCAAAATTGCAAAATTGTGAATTTGAGAATATAGATATATAAATTTGTAGAGCAGCACGCTAATGAAAATTTTGAACAATATATCTCGGATGGACGATAATGCGCTCTCGCGCTTGTTTGGTAATGCGCAAGATTTATTAATCAAGAATTCCCAAAACTCTGATGCAAAACTTGTTTTGGATGCAGTTGAAAAAGAATGGGAGAAGCGTCTCAGTGAATTCAAATTCGGGAATTATAAAGCTTCCACGCCAGAAACTGGAATTCTTTCTAGTGTTGGATACAAAGTAGGCAATGATGGAGCAAAGCCTAAAGTGAGGCGTCAACGTTTAGATCATATTATGTCGGGAACCTTACCCCCAGTTGGTTCACCAGCATATATGGCCGAATGGGGCCACAAGCTTTCGCTGCAAAGATATCAAAAACTACATCGCGTAGTTCGTGTCCTTGCCTCTTCTGGTCAGACGTTGGGGAATATGGATAAAGCTGTAAGCGAATGGGAAGACGATCTCATATATCTCGAAGAGCATTGGAAAAAGCAGATCGAATGATTTTTTTTGATGCCATATGTCTTAAAGATTTTGACTGCCCACGAATGTGGTTTCATCATTCCCAAGAATTTGAATTTTCAAATTGTTTATGCAATTGGTCTATTTGGATACACGAGGAGTGTAAGTATTGAAATCTAGTATACTTTCGGCTTTTATTGTGTGCATTTTTTCACCGATATTTGCCTTAGAAACGTTGGGCGTTGGGGATTGGCTAACGAGTTTTGACCGTGAGACCTGTTGGATTGCTGCTCACGTTTATAGTCTGCCTAGTGAAGACAAGGAAAGATATTACCACAAGGACATCTATTTCAACGTAGCGTTCCAAAATGGCTCACCACAGCCCGAGTTTTCTATTTTTACTGATAACATCGATAAATATAATGAAAAAGTTGTGGTTTCGTTAGGATCGGCAACTTATGAATTTCCCGTAGTAATTGGGACGGCTTTCTCAAGATCACGGAACGACCGCGATATCCTTTTTAAAATGTTGAAAGGAAATTCACCGTCATTTGTTTTAAAGGTAGGGTCGACTGAGACGTTGCCAGTCCTTTCAGTGCCTTTAGACGGCTTCAAGGAAGCTTATAATTATATAAGTAAAAAGTGTTCTTTTGAAAACAATCCTGGCTTTTTTAGAAAATTAACGGGGTTGTATGAGTATCGATCCAAGAATTTAATCTAAGCAAATTAGCCTGCCAATTTGGGGCGCCTATGCATCTAATCTCACTAATACATTCTGCTTACTGATAGGTCTTAATGCACGTGATAAACTGGTGCTTGGCCGCTTTTGTTTCTTACGCTCAATGCTCGCTGTAAGTTGCCATTTATCCAGACACCATCATATTTTTGTCCGTTGGGAAGTCTAACCTTCATGAAACCTTGAGGTTTTAAATCTTTTAAAGTTCCATACCACTGAACGCCTTGGCTGTCCGTGCTGGTTGCGTAGGTCACATTCATGTCATCCATCCAGCATCCTGCAATTATGTTTCCAGATTTACTAGTAAACTTACCTAATCCATACCTTGCGAAACTAGTCAGTTGTCCAACATAATTAGAGCCATCTGCGTAGGTTAAAGTACCATCCGTTCGGCCATACTGATCTGGAAATCTCCCAAGGAACGCCCAGTCATTACTTGTTATTTTAACTTCACCGATAAGGGACCCGTTCTGCCAGCTCCCTTTGAAAGTCCTTTGGGATGACTTTTCAAATAATTCACCAGATCCGAACCGCACGCCATTCTTTACTAAACCTTCGTACCAATCACCATTTTTATAAAATATTTTGGCTGAGCCTGTCTGTTCACCATTGGCCCATTCTCCCGCATATTGAAAACCAGACGCGGAATTTAAAATACCAAAGCCATGCTTCACCCCAAGCCTGAAATTGCCCTCGTAAACGCCACCGTTCTTATACTCTAAAATTCCGTAGCCGTGGAAAGCACCTTTACGCCAAGAACCTTTATAGCTCAGGACATCTGAATGGGTCACCACATAGAAACGCCCAAAGAGGTGGCGGATAAAGTTTTTCATATAAACACCTGCTACTGGCCGCCTGTACATAGCAGACGATTCTATTTTCACCCAGTATTAACTGGCTCAATTTTAAATCAATCGTCCTGAAAATCATCAGCAGAAAGTCGCCGGATAGTACCTGCAGTCTCGAATTTATGAGACCGCTGCGGCGTTTGCCAGATTTTTATACCCAAATACGATGCACCGAGTGCATGAAGTAGGGGGCATCTATAAAAGGTTAAGCCGCCGCCCTGTTGCCAGTTCTATTTGGTCTTCACCACTTTCCTTCATTAACCTTCTTTTTAGTTAACGATGAAGATTTTGGTTTGAACGCTGGCTTGTCTTCTACCCAAATATTTTGACCAGCGGTTGGAGTAACGTTTTTGATAGATTTTATTTTACCAAGACGTTTGGCTCCCTCAATAGCAGTTTGGTCGCCGGCATAATATTCGAACCAAGGTAATCCTGCTTGAGTATATGCACTGGCTGAAATTGGACTTGTTGGCGGCTCTTCCCCTGTAATGTCCATCCACTGCTCTGCGTTGGCTATAGTCACGAAACACCTTTGAGATTTACGCAAATCCCACACTTCAAAATCATAAGGGTCTTCATAAATATCCTGTTGCATTTCCCCCCCAGGAGCGAGGCCCATTTCTAGGGAATCCATATGCATGGAGGGTGCTGCCATAGAATAATCTACCTTGTGCCTGACCGGCTTATTTAGGCGATCATAATACTCTTTCTTCATTGGAAAAGCTTGGATTTGGAGGCCCCCTACATTGGCCTCTCCGGTCAACTGTTCTTCAACCGTGTATCCATGGCCCATTGGGGCGGCTACAAATTGCTTAATCTTACCTTTTTCTACGTTATATCCATCCAACCACGGTTGCTCAGGAACGACTATGTAATCTTGAGGATCTCTATTCAGGGTAGGGCTCCAACTATCACCTGAAATGGCGCAAATCTTGCCTGTCCCAATTTTGACAGCTATTGGATATTCAACATCTCCAAGTTTTTGGATTGAATCAAAATCCAACCAAAGAGCTTCGGATTGGTACATGGGCATAATGATGCCACCACGTTCTTTTAGGTGATTTTTGCTCCCAAGATCAAAGTCGTCAATATGGCGGAGTGGTAAGCTTCCAAGACCAGGTGGCAAACTGTGCGTGTTCCCATCATCAGGTATACGTAAAGTTCGTTGAAAATTTATGCGCAAGCCGGCATTATTTTGTAATTCTGGAAACCGAATTTCTA
>Ga0115004_10004062_pt1 | contig 11760 bp, 9 predicted proteins | sample ArcticOcean_MG_C_10_FD_88737 | JGI IMG/M metagenome (GOLD analysis project Ga0115004, IMG submission 88737) | Marine microbial communities from western Arctic Ocean - ArcticOcean_MG_CB11_90 | ecosystem: Environmental > Aquatic > Marine > Oceanic | place: Arctic Ocean: Canada Basin | collected...
TGGCCTCGGAGAGCCCCTTGGCGCGGCCGATGTCGATGCTCGCGAGTCGGCACGCCTCGTACGAGACGGGGACGCAGTCCGGGTCGGAGTCGCGCTCGCTGCCCGCCTCGCGCAGCGTGCCGTAGCCGGCGCCGATGGGCGGCGGCGCGTACGGCGGCGGCGGCGGTCTGGGGCTGGGCGAGGCGGCGGGCGGTGGGCTGGGCACGCCCATGCTGCACGCGCTCTCGTTGTACCGCTGCAGCACCGCGTGCGTCTCGTACGGGCACTCCCTGCGCGCGCACAGGGGGCGACGTGCGGTGAGATCCAGTGCATCAGGGTGTGCCGGAAAGGTGTTCGAGGTGCGTTTGCGTACATCATCAGGAAGTCGATGCACGGCGTGTCGGCGCACGACGGGTCGCGGCAGTTGTGGAAGCCGTCGCGGTCCTGGTTGGACGTGCCGGCGCAGCTGTGCCAGCAGACGGGCTGGCACAGCGGCATGAAGGTCGACACGAGCCCGGCGCGCGCCGGCTTGCCCAGCTGCTCGACGAACGCGTAGCAGAGCGTCGCGACGTCGCGGTCGACGAGCCCGGCGAGGCACACCGCCTGCGTGCGCGGCAGGATCTCCTTGCGCGTGTACCACGAGAGCGACGCCTGCACGTGGATGGGCGGCGGCGGCGGCGGCGGCGAGATGCCGCCCTTGCCGCCCGGCGGCGGCGGAGCTGCGCACACGGAGGGGCAGTGTCGGTGTCAGCGGTGGCACGATCCCGGCGGGGGTTCGAAGTGCATTTTTGCGCACGGTAGGCCTGCGCCGACTCGCAGATGACGCCGTCGGCGAGGCGCGCCTTGCACGAGTGCAGCTCGGCGAACATGTGCCCGTGCGTGTCGGTCGAGACGGTCGAGACGAGGACGCACCGCTTGTTGCCCAGCGGCACGACGAAGGGCAGGCCGTCGTCGCCCGTCCAGACCATCTCACCGCCCTCGGCGGGCGAGGCGGACCAGAAGGCGGTGATGCCGTGCTCGCGCGCGTAGCCGAGCATGCTGAAGGCCTGCCAACGGAAATTGTGTTTCGTACGTTTCCGGGAGGTAGGCAAGTGTGCGGGAGTAGGTGCAAGGTTTGAAAGGCAGCGCGTACCTCGAGCACCGTCTTGGGCCACGCGACCGCCGGACGGCCGCGGCCCTGCCGGCACGACTGCTCGGCCGAGGCGTAGTCGAGCACGCGCAGGTCGGAGCGATCGGGCGAAAGCTGGACGCACAGCGGGTTGTCGTACGCGGTGGGCGTGCTGCAGCTGTCGGTGTCGCGCCGCGAGAAGACGGCGCCCGCAAACGTGGCGGCCGAGCATCCGCCCAAATCACGAAGTAAGATGCACTGGCGCAGCGTGAGGTCGCGCGGGTTGGCACCGTCGGCGCGCGCGAACGCGATGGCCTTGCACGCGCCGACGGTGGCGTTGTCTATGGCCGCGCAGAGCGACTCGCACTCGGCGGCGGTGACGCCGACGATCGGCGCCGTGCCAAACGCCACCGTCTGCAGGATGTTGTCGACGAGGCTGTGGCTGGGCGCGTCGTCGGTGCGCTGCCAGAGCCGGCGGCCGGCGGCCGAGTGCACGGTGGCGCGGATGTTCTTGAGCGCGCTGCCGAGCTGCGGGTTGCTCTCGGCGAGCGCGTCGAGGAAGCTCAGCTGCGACGCGAGCTGCGTCTCCGACTCGCGCGCGTACTCGTCGGTGTTGCCGACGCTGGCCGCGGCCGTCGCGCCGCTGCTGCCGCCGCGGCGCACCTGCCGCTGCAGCAGCGCCGTCTTGAGCGCGGCGAGCCCGGCGCGACTGACGGGCGGCGGCGGCGGCGGGCTGGGCGAGATGCTGCCGAAGCACTTGCTCGCGCGCACGCGCTCGTTGGCGATCGCGCGCACGTAGACGCAGACGGCGCGCTCGAGGCCGTCGGCGACGTCGAGCTCGTTCTCGGCCGCCGTGCTGATCGGGAAGCACGTCTCGGCGTGCGCGTACCACGGCGGCGGCGGGCTTGGAACCGGCGGGTGCGGCGGCGGCGGCGGCGTCTGTGGCGCGCACACATACAAGGCGGGTCAGTAGCGAGTGAGCTAAGAGCGCGTGTTGCCTGGGCGCTCACCTGGTAGAGCACGTAGAGCGGCGGCGGCATCGGCGGCGGGGGCGGCGCCGGCGAGGCGATGGAGTGAGCGGGCTGAAACCGGCCGTTGACGAACGTCAGCGTCGGGTCCTGCGCGCCACAACGACCCGAGTGAGACCAGCAGGCGGCATTGTTGCCGAGGGGCTGGTTGGCGCACCCGCTCCAACACGCGCTGTACCGCCGCACACGCCTTGGGGTGCTCCGCGCACGCGCGCGCGTCAATGGCTGCGCACAGGGAGGGGGGAGGTCAGTGGCCGTCTGGGCTAGGTGTGGGCGCTGGTGCGTGCTAGAGATCCTCGCACCCGTGAAGCCGCCCCGCACGCGCAGCCGCGACGCGTACAGGATGAACTGCTCGCCGAGCGCGCCAGCAAACAGATCGACGTGGAAGGTGTGGCTCTTGACGCTGCAGTTGGCGCGACCGCGCGCGATCTTCTCCGTACCAAGCACGCGCTCGCTCAGCTCGGCCTTGCTTGCAAACGTCATGAAGTCCTGCTTGAGCGCGGTCGCGTTGCCACCGCACGAGCCGAGGCACAGCTCGCGGTCGCGACGGCACTGCGGCATGTCGAAACTGTGCACCAAATGGATCAGTGCGTTGGTTCCCATCGTAGAGTTCGTAGCCATGCCGTGAGGGTTTAAGCGTGGGTTCGAATGGTGCAATCTTACAGGCAGTTCTCGAGCTCGTAGACGCCGCCGACGATATCCTGCGCGAACGGGTTGGAACACCTGCACAGAGGAGGAGTGCGTGGCTGAGCGTTGCGCCGGTAGGAAAACAACGGATGCGGGCACGTGCGTACATCTCGAAGCCCTTGTCCATCTGGCACGACTGATACAGAAAGTCGCCGACCAGGTAGGGCATCGTGTTCTTGCTGTAGTTGGAGAAGCCCGGGCCGATGTCAATCTCGGACTCGATGCGCATCTGCCTGCACACGACGCGAAAGAAGTTCCCCGCCTGATCCTCGCCAAGCGCGACGTCGCGCTTGAACCACGCGTCGGCGATGCGCTGCGCCGAATATCCGTTGGAGCCGCCGCCGTCGTCCTTGGCGAGCTGCTCAAACTTGCCGGCAAAGCTCTGCACGCGCCCCGCGTCAAAGTTGCGGTGCGCCGTGTACGTGGCGCGCCACTCGGCGTTGCTCATGTACAGCGCGCTGCCCGTGCGCGGGCCGCACGCCTCCTCGGCGTAGTAACCTCCCGAGTCGAGGCAGTGCTGCTCCATGCGGCCCGGGAAGCGCGCCTCGTCCTTGACGCAGCCGACGGTCATCGCGACCTGCCACATGTAACGCGCGGCACGTTGCACGCTTAGAGTGTGCAGTTCTTGGTTTGAGTATGCATTGCTTACCAGCAGCCAGATGGCGCGCAGCTCGGGAATTGTGCACGAAAAGCACGCGCCGCACGTCGACGCCGCGGCGCTGCCCAGGTTGCCGGCGTCGACCTCGGGAGTCTCGGAGCCGCCGCTCGCCTCGCCGCCAAAGCGACGACCGGTGCTTGGGTTGAGCAGCGCCTCCACCGCCGCGCCGATCTGCTTGGCGACGACCGGGATGCTCGAGAACGTGGTGAAGATCTCGGCGCCCAGGTCGCCGCTCTCCTGGAAGCACGTTTGCTCGACTGCGCAACGGACCGCACGCGGTCAGCATGTCCGGTGGGTGGTTGGGGGGAGGGAGTAAAGAGAGGGGGTGAGCAGGGCATGGAGGCGCTCACTGCACTGCAGCTGCAGCGCCCACGTGCCGGGCTGCATCAAGTTTATCAGGCACATGATCGCGTCGAGGATGGCAAAGAGCATGGGCAGCGCCACGTTGAACAGCAGCACCATCAGCAGATCGATGCCCATTTTGAGCAGGCTCTGCAGCAGCCCGCTCTGCACGAGCTGCATCACCGCGCCCGCGAGCGCCTTGATCACCACCTGCACGATGTTGAAGATGAGCACGGCGAGCTCGGTCAGGATCGTGTACGCGACGTGCCAGAAGACGTCGGCTATCTGCGAACCGACCGTCACGGCGATGCCGACGATGTCGTGCACGGCGTCGAGGATCGGCTGGATCGGCAGGATGCCGACGAGCGACTTGCCCGACGACAGCGCCTGCAGCCGGCGCGCGGCGCCGGTGCTGAGCAGCAGCGTCGTGCCGTTGCCGCCGACGTTGCTGCCCGTCGACTCGACCGTGCCGAGCTCGGCGGCGTACGCGTTGGCATCGGCGCAGTACTGCGCCGCCTCGGAGCCGTCGGGGTTGGTGCCGCACTTGTAGCCCTCGTACGGCACGCTGTCCGGGAAGACGCCCGTGTGTGAGCGCCCGAGGAAGACGAGGCTCACGACCTCCATCCCCGTCCAGACGGCCGGCTCGAGCACGTGCTTGGCCGCGGCGTTCCACGCGGGGATCGCCTCGCGCTGCAGGTCGACCGCGACGTTCTTGAGCGAGCCGTACGTGTTGTACCCGGTGCTCGCGTAGCCCACGACGACCTTGGCGTTGTGGAAGGCGCGCTCCGGATCGGCGCTCAGCCACACGGTCAGCGTGTGCACGGCGTAGAGCGCCACGAGCGCCACGCACACGCCGACCAGCCAGAGGCCCCCGCTGGTGCCAAAGGTGATCAGCGTGTCGTAGATCTCGTACAGCGCGTCCTCCAGCACCGAGGGCTCTTCGCTGATCGAAGGCATGGCGGAAACGCGTGGACGCCACTTGATAAACGCACACCCTACGCAACGTTATTCGCGGCTAGCGTCACAATTACGGCTCCTGCGGCAGGAGCGTGTGTCCTCGCGGACGCACGAGCGTGCCGGCAACGTCAACGCGTGTGCGGAGCCCGCGCAGCTTCCGCCGCTGCGTGAGCGCGCCCTTGAAGCGCAGCTGCCGCAGGCCGACCGGGTCGGCCAACCGGCCCGCATCGATGTTGGCCAGCAGCACCTCGTGGATCGCGTCCTCGTACGCGCGCATCCTGCGGTTGCCGCCGCGCCAGAAGCGCGTGCACCGAACGCAGAACGTGCCGCACACGCCGGAGCACGTCGCAAAGATGCTCAGGAAGACGAGCGTGACGGCGAGCCACAGCACGCCGCCAAACTGCGCAAAGCCGCACACGACCGACGCGGCGCGGTCCGACTCGGTGTAGCCCGCGTCGAGGTTGGCGCCGGCCAGATTGCGGATCGAGTCGATCCCTTCGGCGATGCGCAGCATCGATCCGTACGGCGCCGCGATGAAGCCGACGGCCGACAGCCCACCCATCATTGGCCCGATGAGCGCCCTGACCGTGCCCGAGTCGCACAGCTCCTTGTACTCGAGCGTGTCCCAGTCGTAGTCCTCGGGAAGCGAGAAGAGCTCGTTGAACGTGCCCATGCGCGCCGGAGCAAACGGCACCATCGGGAAGCACATGCGGTCGCTGTAGTGCACCTGCATCCCCGTGCCGTCGCCAAAGTTGGGGTCGGCCTCGTTGGTCGACGCGCCCGGCGGGTCGTACAGGTAGCACATACCGACGTCGTACACGATGTACCGCACGAAGCTGGTGACGCTGTCCTCGGTCTGCCCAATCGGCAGCCCGAACGTGTTGGTCGGCTGCACGGGCACCTGATTGGCAAAGCTGAGCGGCTCGGGCCAGCTGCCGAGCGTCGTGACGCCCGTCGAGACCGGCGCGACAAACTCGACGGCGCCGCCCAGAAAGCCGTCGCTCAGCCGCCGCGCGCGCGTCCGGTGCTCGTTGCGCTGCAGAGCGTTCCACCCCGCAGCAAACGCGTCGCCGCCGCCGACGGCCGCGTCGACCATCGACCCCAGCACCGAGCGCGGCGCGTCGCCCGCCGCGTCCTCGACGCCGGCGCGCGGCATGTCGTACAGCGCCTGCCGGTGGCCCTCGCCGAGCCGCCGCTGCCGACCGTTGCTCGAGATGTGCCGGAGCCCGCGCAGCCACTCGCCCATGCGGCTCGGTGGCACGTTCACGTCGAGCCAGTCCAACCCGGTGACGTGCTCGTCGCGCACCGACCCGGACGGAAGCGTGCCCGTGCTGGCCGCGTGGGCGTACATGGCGTCGTGCCGGTCCTCGAGCACGCGCGCGACGCGCTTGGCTTCGGCAAAGTGCGTCGCCCAGTCGACGCTCTCGGCGATCCAGCCCCAGTCGCGCAAGTGCGCCTCAGGCACCGACAGCCCGACGTCGGTGCGGCCCACCCGCCGGTCGATCGCGTCGTACGCGTCGTGCTCGTGGCCGTGCAACTGCCGGCGTCCGGCCCACGGCGTGGCGGGCGGCGCCGCCGCGCGCGCGTTGTACTCGTCCCGGAACTCCTGCACGCGGTCGGCGATGCGCGCCGCGCCCGACAGCACCGTGCGCGTGCGGCCGACGAGCGAACCGTCGGTCGAGATTGACGCGTCCCACGCCGAGCCGAGGATGCGCCCCGCCGTGAGCCCCTTGCCGCCCATGTTGGCCGCGCCCAGATTGGCCTTGCGCAGGATGGCCTTGGCGTGCAGCGAGTGGTTGCGCACCGCCGCGTCGACATGCCGCTGCATCAGGTCGGTGCGCCCCGTCGGCTCGACGCCGACGCGCACGAGGACGTTGCCGTTGCCGTCGTCCTCCGACAGCATGCGGCCGTCGACCGACGAGCGCGCGACCCACCCTCCGCGCGGCCCGCGCGGCTTCGGCCGCTGCGGCGCCGTCGGAGCCTCGCGCTCCTCGGCGCGGCGTCGCGCGCGGGCGCGGCGCCGCGACGCACCCTCCTCGGCGGCGCGCGGGTCGCTGCGGTACTTGGCCGTGCGCTCCTCGCGCGTCTTGGGGTCGGCGTGGTGCTCGAGGTGCGCCGTCAGCATGCTCGCGATCGACGTGCCGTACACGCTCAGCTTGTCGTCGAGCGACGTGGCGTCGAGCCCGTGCTTCTTGGCGAGGTGCGACGTGAGCGACGAGGCGAGGCACTCCATGTCGCCGTGCCGCTGCCGCTTGTGCACGTCGCGGCAGCGCTCGTCGGCGTGCAGGTGCGGCGCGAGCATGTCGGTCGCCACGAGCTGCGGCACGTTGAGCTCGGTCGGGCCCTCGCGCTCGTGCATGCGCCGCAGCGTGTGCGCCATGCGCGCGTCGGCCTTGGACTTGAACGCGCGCTTGCAGTAGTGCTCGCCGCACTGCTTGTGCCCCGTCTTGAGGTTGACCTTGCAGCAGCTCTTGCCGAGCGCCTCGCGCATGATGCGGATGCGCTCGTCGCTCCGCGCCTTGACCTCCTCCATGATGCGCCGCTTCTTGCGCGCGCGCGCCTCCTCGACGCTCTCGAAGTCGGACTTGAGCCCGTGCAGCTGCGTGAACCACGCGGTGCAGTTGCCCGGCACGCCCGTCGCGCAGCTAACGCACCCGACGAGCGACTCGCGCTCGCCAAGCTCGGCCCACAGCTGCGCCGCGCCGACGCGCGAGTCGCGCGCCTGCTGCGGCCAGTCGGTGGCGTTGGCGCACACGTCGGCCGTCAGGTTGCGCATCACCCACACGCGCCCCCAGCTGAAGCGGTCGGCGCCGTCGACCGGCTGCGGCGTCGGCTGCTGCGCCCTTTCCTCCTCCTCGAGCCGGCGCACCGGCTGCGGGGTCGTCTCGGGCAGCGCGAACAGCTCGAGCCCGTCGATTCGCAGCCGGCGGTCCGAGTCGAACGAGCGCAGGTAGACGTACCGCCCGTCGGCGAGCGTCTCGTCGCCCTCGGTGAGCCGCACGGTGATCTCCCTCCCCTCCATCGCGCTCGTGTCGATCGTGGCGGCGCGCGTGCCGTAGAGCGCGAGCGAGCGCGACACCCAGATCTCGAGGTGGCCCGGCTTGTCGTACACCGGCGCCGTCGGCAGGTGGCTGAGCCGGCGGCCCACGCCGCAGCCGCGCGCGCCGCAGTCGGTCTTGTCGGCGCCAAACTCGCACTTGCTGCTCACCGAGTCGGCGCCGCCGTCCTCGCACAGCCCGTTGTTCGTGTAGTCGACAAAGCCGAACGAGCAGTCGTCGCGATCGGAGTTGCCCTTGCACAGCGCGTCCAGGTCGGGCGGCGGCGGCTGCGGCGGCGGCGGCGGACTTGGCGAGGCCGACGGCGGCGGCGGCGGCGGCGGGTGCGGCGGCGGGTGCGGCGGTGGGCTCGGCGGCGGCGCCGGCGGCTCGGGCGGTGCGGGCGGCAGCAGCGTGAGCCGCGCGCTGTACAGCCGGTCGTTCTGCTCGCCAATGTCGAACATGATCCACTGCGAGCGTGACAGGGCACAGAACCACGGGTCGGTGTCGCTAAAGGGGTTCGATGGAATGGGTTTGTGTGAGAGTGTGTGAGATTGAGGGGGTGCGATTTTACCGGGTGCTCGTTGCCGTAGGCGATGCACGGCGTGCCGGCGTCGTCGGTGCAGTCGTTGAGCGGGTCGACGGTCGTCTCGAGCCGACGGCCCGCGTCGGGAAAGACCGTCATCGGGTCGGGCACGCGGATCTCGAGCGCCTCGTACCGCCACTCACCGCCATTGCCGCACACCCCCGCGTGCGTGAAGATGCCAAACGGGTTGGCCGGGTCGACGCGCTTGTGGCTCGTCACGTAGACGCTCGTGTGGTCGAGACCGCCGCCGCAGTACTTCCACCAGTGCGAAGTGCACAGGCCGTCGTTGCTGCTGTCGCAAATGGCGGGTTCGAACGCGCTCGCGCCGAGCGCCATGCGCTCGACGACGTACTCGGCAACGTCGTGGTTGACGGCCGTCGGGATGGACGTGCCGACGTAGGTCTGCCCGAGCGAGCCAAAGCAGTCGCTCGTCGTCGAGAAAATCTGGCGGTACCGCAGCTCGCTCGCGTAGCCGAGCTTGCCACCCACCTCGGTGCCGTCGACGACCCAGCCGCTGCTGCATCCGCAGCTGTGGTCGCAGGTGCTCGAGGCGCACCCGGCGGAGGTGTAGTCGTTGGTGTGCGCCTCGCTGAGCACCGCGACGCCGTTGGCGTCGTCCACGCACACGGGTGTCTGGCACTCGGTGTCGCCGGCGCCGATGACCTGCCGGAGCATCGCGCAGCTGACGGGTACCCAGCCCATTGGCGTCGGCGGCGGCGGCGAGGGCGGCGAGGGTGGCGATTTTGGCGGCAGCGGCGAGGGCGGCGGCGGAGGCGGCGGCCTGGGCGGCGGCGGTGGTGGGAGCGGCGGCGAGGGCGGCGGGTTGGAGTCGAACCCGCCCGACGCGCGCACGTCGACGATGGTCACGGCCTCGAGCGAGGCGTCGGGCAGCGTGGGCGGCGGCGGCGACGACGGCGGCAGGTCGAGCAGCTGAACGATCTGCGTGTCCTCGAAGCCTGCGCACGTTCCGGGACCGGGGAGGGCGCGAACCGTCAAGCGCTAGTCACACACAAGGGTTAGAAAGCGTGCAGGCGTACCGCAAAGGTTTGCGTAGAAGGTGCCGCACGGCATGTTCTGCCCCGCCTCTGGGTGCGACCCGCCGTCGGTGAGGTCGGCAACGCTCCAGCTGACGCACGAGGCGTGGCACACGGGCTCGTTGAGGTACTGCGTGCTGGTGGGCGCGCGTGGCGGGTTGGGCGGTGGGCTCGGCGGGTCGGGCGGGAGCGGCGGAAGGCTCGGCGGGTCGCCCGGTGGCGGCGGCGCGTACGGAGGCGATGGCGGCGGGCTGGGCGGCGGCGGCGGCGGGCTCGGCACGGGCTTGGGCGGTGGCGCGGGCGGCTGCGGCGGCGAGGGAGTGTCGGGCGGCAGCGGCGGCGGCGAGGCCGTCGCGTACTGCACCACGCCGGTGCGCACGAGCTGCATCGGCACGCACGCGTTGCCGCGTGCGGCGAGCGGCTCGGTACCGACCCACGCGAGAAAGTCGGTCATCGTTGCCGCGTCGGTCTGGTACGAGCACGTGATGACCTGATACGCCGCGCCGCAGCTCGACGACGGCGCGAGCAGCGCGTGCGAACCGCCGGCAAGCTCGGATCGGATCGACGCGGCGAGCGGCGCGCAGCGGTCGGCGGCGTCGTCGTCGGTCGTGGTGTTGGCGCGCACGAGCTCCTGCAGGATGGCGTAGTGACGATCGGCGTAGGCGTGGCCGGGAAACGCCGGGGGCCGTGGCGGTGGCCGTGGCGGCGGCGGCGGTGTGGGTGGCGGGGGCGAGGCGATCTGAAGCGGCGTCGTCATGGCTGCCCTTGCTGGTCATGGCGCGGCCGCACACAGTTATGCGTGCTTAGCGTGGGAATAAGCTAGGCAGACGAGGCGCTTTGCGAGAGCGCGATGGAGATCAAGGTGGACGAGCTCGCCGTCGACGACGGCGACGACGATGTCCCGCGCGAGTACAAGGAAGCTAGGTGCACGCAGTGCGGCCTGCGGTGCTGCGGCGCCGGGTGCTGGGTGCTGCTAGGCTTGTGCATAGTCGCGTGGGTCGCGCACGCGATCAGCGTCGAGGGCAGCCTCGCCGACGCGCCCGCCTTCTCCAAGACGCTCATCTGGCGCAGCCTCGCGCATCACACCGACGTGTGGGACGATTGGGAGCGGTCGATCTCGCCACCGCCGCCCGTATTTAGGACGCTGTAGCCGGTGGCCCCACTAAATTCTCATGCATTGCAGCCGACGACAACAACACAACACTCACGACCACCGTTTTCCCCCTCACACTCCCACAGGGCACCGGTGCCGTGGCGCGCACATGGCATGCGGTCGAGGGGAGGCTCCGCCGCCGCTCAGCGCGAGGCGTCCCAGCGCTCACGCGAGTGCGGCTTGCGCGAGAGGTGGCACGGCTCGCAGAGCAGATCGCACTTGTTCATCTCCTCGTCGAGGAGCTCGCGCACCTCGTCGAGCGCCGACGCCTTGGCATGGTTGTGCGCGAGGCCGCCGACGCCGCCGTTGGCGCCGTAATGGCCACCCTTGCACTTTGTGCTTTCCACGCGGTGGTCGAAATGGAAGCCCGGTTCGGTGCCGGGGAGCACCGGGCGACTGCACCCAGGATACTGGCATCGGCCGATGCGATGCTTGGCGGCGTCGACGTGCTCGTACTTGGGAAACCTGATCTTGGCCTGGCGCTTGGCGCCGTACTGCTTCCGCTCCTCGTCGGTACCGCTGCGCTTGCCGTCGGGCATGAGCGCGGGGTCGCCGTGCCGACGACCGGTCGAGCTCGTCTCCTCGCTCGAGTGGCAGACGCCGCACACCCATTGATGAATTTGCTGCGACTCGGCGCGCATGGCCCCGACGCCGCCGTTCCACGACCAGAAAGTGTAGTCGCTCAGACGGTGCACCTTGGGGTTGGTGCCGTGGTCGGCCTGCAGGACTGGCCATGAGGCCATGCCGCGTTCCAGGCACGCCGGATTGGCGCAGCCGTCTTGCCGCGCGCACGCCTCCTGTTTCATGCGCTTCCACTCGTCCTTGCAGGCCTGCTCCGCGGGCGAGAGCTTGCGCATGCTCTCACGGCACGCGTCGCAGTTGTTGGTTCGCAGCGCCTCGACGACGGCGCGCTGCGCAATGGCTGCGTCACGATCGCCGGCGGCAAACGCCGCCTGGTAGGACTCGTAGGCGGCGTCGAACGTTTGGCGGTGACCGGCCGACTTGGTCGCGTCGGCGTCGGGCGCAAAGCGATCGATCGACACCCACATGTTCTTGCAGACGTTGTGACAGCCTGCTCACACGAGGGGGCAGAAGTAAGCAAAATTGGACGGTTTCGAACGCGGTGGTGGGGTGGCGCGGCGGGTGTGCGGTTCGGGTCCTACACCCACCCGCTCTTGCCAAGCCGTCCGCAA
>Ga0115004_10004064_pt1 | contig 11757 bp, 9 predicted proteins | sample ArcticOcean_MG_C_10_FD_88737 | JGI IMG/M metagenome (GOLD analysis project Ga0115004, IMG submission 88737) | Marine microbial communities from western Arctic Ocean - ArcticOcean_MG_CB11_90 | ecosystem: Environmental > Aquatic > Marine > Oceanic | place: Arctic Ocean: Canada Basin | collected...
AAATCTACAAAAAAATCAATATCTTAGATTAGTGGATTAGCAGATAGAAAATTAGGTACAGCATATATACCTCCTAAATCACCGGTGTATATATTACTACTAAGGTCAGCGCTATTTGTACCTAACCCTAATATCTTTTTAAAATTTTTATTATAAATATCCAGTGGTATAATTATACCTGATAATGAACTATAATCTTTATTAAAACTGTAATTCATTCTATGTGTTCTCTACAATAATATTGGATAGTATCGATTTATTTGAAAGGTATGGGTATTTAAAAAATGGTAATTTTAAGTCACTACCAATTATTTTTATATCGTTATTAGGATATATAGGGTTATAAACAACAAGACTAATTCCTTCAACTTCATTATCATTAACATTATTAATAACACGCCTTGTACGTATATCTTCAACCCCATCTATATTAAAAATTTGATTGCTTATATCTTTTAGACTTATTAAACTACCTAAATTTAAACTTTCAAAATAGTTTATAAATATATTGTTTATTCTTTCTTTTATTGATTCAGTACTTGAATTACTTAACACATTTCTTTTTATAATTAAAAACGACTCACTAGATATATCTTTTGTTAGTGTTCTATCTGCATTACTTCTTACCCCTAAACCAAATGAAGTATATACTGGGTCAACAGGTACTATATTAATATTAGCTTGTTGTTGCTCTTTAAATGAATTTATAATTGAAGACTTTTGTGAAGTTGAAACAAAATTAAGATTATCATTTTCATCTACATTATTAAATTTAGAGACTAAAAATAAGTAAATATTATTTATTTGATTAATTGAATTAAAATTAATCTGGTTAAATAAAACTCTACTATCATCATTAGGTTTATTTAACCCGATATTTAAAAAATAATTTAAATATTGATCAACATAGTCATCGTTATTAACAACGTTAAATGATTTTAAAACTTGTGAAAAATTAGTTAATAAAAAGTCATTATAATCTTTTATTGTCACGACTCTATTCTGTAATTGAAAGTTTTTAGCTGCATTATTTCTAATACTTTCAGTATCTTCCTTTTCTACTGGTGTAGTTGATTGAAGACTATTTGAAAAATTTAAATATTGTAGCTGCTGAGTAGTTATAAAATTAAATGTATTGTTGTAAATATCTTGACTAATTTGATTAAATCTAGGAGTTACAAACAAATTTAAGTTATTACCATCCAATACTCCTGGTGATATTACACCTGCTTCCCCTGAACTTTGGATATAATATATAAGAACGTTATCCCCTACGTTAAGTTTTTTACCAAAAACCCCGTTACCAAATTTAAATTCATAAAGACCATTTTCATTTAATCTCTTTTCAAATACAGTTGAGTCAGAATTTTCTAAAAATAAACTAGTTGTTTCAGTAAATTCAATTATTTTCTTAGTATCAGCATCTTGCACGTAAATACTAATCGAACTACTATCTACATTAATTTTTAAGTTATCATCTTTACTCTTAACAGCTAATATTACAGATTCAAAATCTTCCCCTAACGCTGTTATCTGAGGGAATTCAAAATATTGTCCTTCTCTTAAAATATTTTCACTAGAAAAATTCTTTAAATTTTGATTACCTATTACAGTTTTATTAAAAGTACTATCATTAATAAATGAATAATATACACCACCTACAACGAAATAACTATATCTTTTAATCGTATACGCATCCACCGGTAACAAACTACTCGCTTCTAAATTAAATGAAAGTAACGAAGTCTGGTAACCTTTAGGTTTATAATCAATTAATTTAACGATTCTATTAATATTTTCATATATGTTAGTATCGGTAAACATCGATTCAGCAGATGTTTGATTGAGATAAAATAAAAGTAAATGGTAACTGTATGCAATTACATCAATAATAGATGACATATTACTACCTTCAAAAGACTGGTCAGTATATACATTACCTTCATTCAATCTTGTTTGAATAAGTTCTTTTAGTGATTTTGCATCAAAAGCAGTATAACTATTTCTTGATAAACTAAAATCAGTTAAATTTTCCTTCGCCATAAATATATTTAATTAATAACTATAGAAACCAGATTTGTTTAATCTGCCTTTTATATTAAGTGGGTTATTGTTAAATTCGGGTATATTAATTGTTATGTTTAATTCATATTCCCCTGTTCCGATATCTGCTATAACTTCTATTTCAATTACTTGAATTCTAGGTTCAAAACCAACAAAAGTATTATTTATAGTTTCACCTATAACTGTAGCTCTAGCTTTCGACACCGGTAAGAATAAAAGATCACCAAAATTCATACCAAACTCAGGGTTTAATATTTTTTGACCTGGAAAGGTGGTTATTAAGTTAATTAATGAGTTTCTAATAGCTTCAAAATTAACTGAAGTATTTAAATCTTTTAAATTTTCAGGACTATGTAATTCATTTCCTTTAACTATACCTACGTTTACATTTAAATTAAGATCTCTATAGATAACATCATTAGTTTTTTCCCTTACAGGTTCTAAAATATTTAGTTTTATAGGCATATAAGTATTTAGTAGAAGTTATTATGTACTGATAAAATTATATAAAGTATTATTTTTATCTATTAAATTAAATACAAACTTACCATTGTTAGTTTTTTGTCCGTTTATAGCTTTTAACCCTAATGGTGTTAGGTCAGAAATTAATTTAATAGCTACTAAATTAATAGTAGTAATTCCTCCATGTTCATAATACAATTTTATAGAACCTGTCGATGATATAGTATCATTAAAAGATGTATAAGTATGTTTAAAATTATCTAACTTAAGTGTATTATCAGCTAATTGATATTTTGAATATAAAATATCGCTATTGTTATCACCGTAATCTATTTCCCTTTATATAAACTAATACTACCCGATAATTGTGTTACGTTTTGTAAATCAAAATTTATATCAGTTGTACCTGAGTATGCAAAAGTAACTGTTCTTGAAAAATCATCCACCGGAAAGGATAAAGATGGTAAAGTTAGATTACCTGGACCCGGTAAAAAATTAAACGTACTTGATAATTGAGCTACCGCGGAGACTGCATTTCTTGTACTCGTGATAGCTGAGTTATTAAAATTAGTAAAAAGATCGTTAGTAATAATAGAAATTTTATTATTAACGATTTTATAATTAAAATAATGTAATATTATTGACTCGTTTTGATTTAAGAAAGTTGACGTTAATATATAAGAATTATCATAACTGTTATATTTTAAATCGCTGTTAACTAGTTTATCAATTGTTACACTACCATCAGGTGAATCAAAATTAAATGTATTCAAAAAGTAAGTAGATGTTTCTGTATTTCTAGTACTTATCTCATCTATAATTTTCTTTTGGGTATCAAACTTATACAATTCATAACGAAATGTATTTGAACCACCGGCAACGGGGGCTTGAGCGGATAAACTTATATTAAATTTATATATAGAACCGTTATTATAACAATCTTTTGTAATAAATGCAAAACGACTTGCCCATGGTCGTGTTGAGTCTCTTTCAATTATTAAAGGAGAATTTACCTGTTCAATGTAATTGCCATCATATCTAAAAGCATCTATGATTGAAAAAGAACTTAAATCTAAACTAAAAGTATCTTCATATACGTTAATATCGTAAATATCAGAACTAGTAATTTGGTTATATAATGTACTATTAAAAATAAATTTATTATATATAGTATTAAAATTAGAACTAGATAGTGGTTTTAACGTTTTTGTAATTACGTCTTTTATGTATACAGACTTAAAACTATTTATTTTATCGCTGAAACCAGATAGCTTTTCAACTACACCATATCTATTTTCTGATACATCAATTGTATTACCAGATTCGAAAGTAGCATCTTGTATGATATCGATATCAGACGTATTTCTTATTACCCCTCTATTAGGTATAATTTGAATATATTCATTACCATAAATATCAGTTTCAATTTTATCAACTGAACCGTAATTAACTAAATCAGTAATTGAATTAGAAAATTTACCATCATTCGTAATATTTATTCTTTTATTTTCAAGAGATTGATATGAATGAAAATAATGATTTCTTTCATTAGCTTTAACTGTATTACGAGAAGATGATGATGAAATATTTTTATAACTGCTTTGATCAAAATAAAAATTAAAAGGATTTTCTCTTTTAGTATTACTTAAGTTTATAATGTCACCGTATTGATCTGGATCTGGGAAAACATATACGTAATTATCAATTAATTTTGATTTTATTTTTCTTATAAACTCTCCATCTACTTTTAAAATAGAAAACTTAGTAGGGTTAAAAAATAAACCAATATCTCTTTCAAACCCACCCGGTAGAGTTTCTTTGGCCATTACTGAAGGAAAGTTTATATTAAATAAATTTTTTGCTTTATTTTTTGCTTCAAATAATTTACCAGATACATATTCAGTACCAGTATTACTCAAATAATAATAATCAGTTCCTACTAAGTGTTCGGATAATTCAGCTTCAAAAAGTACTCTATAAGTATCTGTATTATTGGTAATTTTATAATCAATAAAATCATCTCTACGCAATATACTTGTATTAACTTCATTAAACTCTATTAATAAGTTATAAGGATTTAATTCACTTAAAGTGATATTGTTACTATTTAAAACCTCTACCAATGCTTGATCAATATCTATAAATGAATTTACATTAATATCATTGGTAATATACGTTTCATTTGCATCAATTGATAACGGGTTTACATCAAAATAATTATTAAATGTATCGTAACCTAATTCAACATCAATTCTTAAAGATGATAATGAAACAATATTACCGGTGTAGTCTGGACTGGTAAAGAAATTAGCAATATTATTTCTAATTTGATCTTTAACACTTAAATTACTACCTTTGCCTTGTTTTTCTCTTAACTCTCTTTGAAATGTATTTCTCTTACCTCTGTAATAATTTAAAATTTCGACTATCTTTGATCTATAGAAAGGTATAATTTTAGTTAATGCATCTTGATCGTAAAAATCAATAGTATTAAAAAATCTTCTTTGTTCTTGTGTAGAATATTTTAAAGTTAAATCATTGAAAAAATTTAAATAAATTGATCTTATATTTATAGCATTATCCTTATTGTTCGAAAAATCAGTCTCTTTCCACTTTTCTAAATATTTTTTATATTGATTAAAATTTTCTAAATCGTTAGTATCTATAATCTTAACATAATTTAAATATTCAATAAAGTTGAATGGACTACCGACATCAAACTTATCGTCAGATAAAGTATTAGTTATACTATTATTAACAATATACTCTGTGAATTTTATCATACTATAATATTTAATACAGGTTAATAACTATCAAATTAACTAAACCCTCCATCATAATTAGCTGAAGTATTTCCTGTGTATGTTTCGTTACCACTACCGGTACCAACTGCGGCACCACTTGACAATGTTTTAGCATATGTCTCGTTAATAGTTATACCACTTTTTTGAGTATTAAATTGCGGGGTAGCAGTAACTCTTTGCTCACTATTAATACCACTATTTTTAGCTGAATTACGTACACTTTCATTACCATCAGTTAAAGTTAAAGGTAGATTATTAAATGTATGGGTATGTGGGTAAGTTGCAATTGTATCAGCTATCGGTGTACCGGTTTGTGTACCACCGTACACTGGCACTGTAGCTGAACCAGGTCCATCTGTCCAAAAATAGTCTACAAAACCAATAACAGCTCCTTGCACGGTTTGACCTAATACTTGCGTAGTATTAGTTACCTGTGTTTCTGCTGGTGCAGTTACATGTTGTAGATAAGTTTCCCCTTCTACCGATAAACCACCGCTAATAACTACGTTTTTATTTACACCAAGACTACTATCTATTAAAACCTGCCTTTGTCTTTTATTACGTAATTTTAAAATTTCTGCACTTATATTAATAACTTTAGCATCTAAATTAATTTCATTTTCAGAACCAATATTAACTTGTTGACCAGCTATATTAGTTATTGAGCCTGATATATTTGTCGGTCCGTATGACTTTAAATTAATACCACCAGCTCCGACCATTACATTATATCTATTATTAACGTTTAAATTATATGTTCCTCCTGGTAAATCCTGAACATCAACGTATTCTAACAAAGGACCTGAATCACTATTTGTATATGTACTTTTACTACCGACTAATACTTCATTATTTACTAACTTACCAATAGGGTCAAATCTAATACTACCGTAATCATTCATTACAGTACCAATATTTTCTAATTTATTTTTACTAATCTCAATAATTTCACTTCCGCCGAGACCGAAATCTCTTTCTTTAATCATTAGATCAGCTTGAATATTTAATATTTCTGTACTTAAATTTTTATCTTCGGGGTCCCAATCACCGTCTTGAGTAGATGGACTTTTACCAATACCATTACTGAAAGTATTACCTGATTCACTAGGCCAATTTTCTTTTGTAGTACCTATATTTGAACTGGGTGATGGTTTAGGGTTGGTACCCGTTGCTAATACTTTAAGGTTATTATCATAATAAGGAGCTTGACCACCGTTAAAAGTTCCTGATATATTTAATTCTGGAAAACCGGAACCAAGAAATGTATTTATATTGTTTAAAGCTAAATATTCTTTAGAAGCCGTTACTGGGAAACTAGCAAATGTACCAGCTCTTGTTTGTTCAATACTATTAAGTCTTAGTATAACATCACCATTTGAAGTAATATTATTATTACCTGCTCTTTTTATATCAAACAATTGTTTTTTATCTTGAACTGTACCAAAAGCTAGCTTCCATTCATCAAAGAATGTATCGTTCAAATTGCCAATTTTTTTATACTTATCACGTAAAACTATCTCATCATAATTTTTACCGGTAAATTCATTTTTAAATCCCTTTACTGTATTAAATTCATCATTAATTACCAATTTTTGATTATTTTTAGTTGCTAGTTCTGAATTCGTATTATTATTAAACTCTTTAAATGAACCTGAATAGTGGGTTAATTTAATTTTTTCATTATGATCGGTATTGTTTATTTCAAAAGTACCCCCTTTCTGATTTAAGACATACTTATTCCTATATGTTTTTACGTTATAATCCTCTTCAGTCGAACTACTATCGTAATTTTCATATTTACCTGGGTAATCTACTTCATTATCATAAATACCTTGCCAGTCATCCTTACCGAAAGATGTACCTATAATAACAGGAAACTGTGTATTACCTTCTCTAAAAAATACATAAACGTGAGAGCCTACGCTAGGTATACCGAACGAACCTTTTGCTTTATTAGAGTATGTATTAGGCTTATAATTAAAAGAATAAGGGTTTATATTATTTACATTGTTACTATTATCGCTAAAAGCATCACTTAATCTAAACATACTTTGATCGTATATTTCTCCTGTTGAAGCTGAACTATCTGCACTTAAATTACCATATGAATTAGTATCTGAAACTGTTGCTTTATTAGTATAATTATTATACCGTTTAGAAGTATTCTCACTCGTTAACGGACAACTAACTTCAGCCCAAGGCAATATAGTTTTTAACTTTGCCATGATCGGTTCAAGTTGACCGTCGATAGATCTAAAGAACTTATCTTGATTATCGCCGACCCAATTTTCATATACTGTAGGAGACAAATGAGGTATAAACACTTTTACCCTACCTCTTTTTTGAGGGTCGTTATTTTGAACTACTATGCCCAAATATATACTATTAAATTCTTTTTCCATTATATCTTTATATTTAAATTAAAAATTAAACAATACAATGTTACGTAAGGTTAAAATCATCATTCAAGGTTTTCATATAATTTAAAGTTTCTTCTTCTTTATTATATCTGTTTATTAAATCAATTTTTCTTGCTAATGGATTCTTAACTTGAGTGATATTTGCTATTTGTGATTGTTGTTTTGATACAACATTTCTTGAAATAGTAGCTTCGTCTATGGTTTTTACATCAAAGAATGAAAAATCAGGATTAGTTGTTTTAATAAAACTACCAGTACTGTTTAGAGATATATTAGATATCTGATTATCAAATATTGAAGTTTCAGAAATACCATTAAACGATAAATTGAAAATTTTATCTTTTTGTTGTTGTGCTAAATTATTAACAAATGCTAATTGTTTATCAGGACTAAATGTAAAATCTCGTATTTGGGTATTTCAAAGTTTATTTACATTTCCTAGTATATCAATAGAACTTTTACCAACTATAATACCAGCTTCAATTTCATTACTTATATTATCTGATAAATTATCTATAGAAGCATTTAATTTATCTCCTAATGAAATATCATCTAAACTTAGATTTTTAAACCTTGTAGTAATACTTTTAGCAAATTTATTTAAATTAGCACCTATATTATTATCGATTAGACCAAATATAGCATTTAAATTTAAACTACTTAAAGAAGGAAATGGTAAACCTTTCAAACCGTTTGCAAAATTAATACCACCAGTTAATTTCGAAAGGTTAAGATTTAAACTTGTTCCTATCACACTTTGTAAATTACTAAGTAAACTACTTGTAGCTGTATTAATTAAATTAGTCCTAACCGTACTGCTAAGATTTTGTATTTTAGAAGCAGCTATAGTTTTTAAATTATTAGTAAGATTTCCTATTACACCGGAAAAATCTATATTAAGTCCAAACGCCATATATATATTTACTTGATATACCTATTTCTGTCTATATAATTAATGTATGTTAGTATCACATGAAAGCCCGATTAGTATTTTAGATAAATCTCAATCATATAACGATTATGATTATGCATTAGTGCATTTATTTGAAACCCATCCTCAATATTATGACTATTTTAAAAATAGTGTTAAACTAGGTAGAGAAGTTCTTTTAGATAATAGTATTTTTGAACTTGGAGAATCATTTGATCCAGGTAAGTTTGCCAAATATGTTAAAGAATTAAAACCATCCTACTATATTGTACCTGATGTACTTGAAGATGGTTATGCTACTATTAAAAGTTTTCATGAATTTACTACAAAATATACAAAACTGCAAGGCTTGAAGATAGGAGCTATACAAGGAAAGACGTATGATGAAATTGTAGATTGTTATAACTATATGTCGGAAAATGCAGACTATATTGCAATTAGTTTCGACTTTAGCTATTATATTGTAACTGGTAAGGGTAAATCTAAACTAGAAAGATGGTGTGATGGTCGTCGTAGATTAATAGAGCAATTAAAGAAAGATGGTATTTGGAATTATCAGAAGCCTCACCATTTATTGGGTTGTTCGTTAGCAAAAGAATTTAAAAACTATTTAGGTGATAAGTCAATTAGATCAGTAGATACTTCTAATCCAGTAGTAGCTGGTATTAAGGAACTTAGATATACTGGTAATCTAGGTTTAAATGAGAAGCCTTCAATTATGCTAGCTGATTTAATTGATCATGATGTTACAGATACACAAATGGAAGATATAAAATATAACGTTAATTGCTTTAAAGATATAATTGGTCATGGTTATTAGTTTTACAGGAGCTCAGAGTACAGGTAAATCTACTTTACTTACAAAAATGCAAACTGATGAAAGGTTTCGTAAGTTTAATTTTGTACCGGAAATAACTAGAAGTTTAAAAAAGAAATATAAACTAGATATTAATGAAGATGGTGATGAATTTACTCAATTACTAACGGTTAATAGTCATTTGTATAACTATTTAGATTTTAAGGGTAAAAATGTAGTATTAGATAGATGTATTTTAGATGGTTTAATATATACAATGTATCAATATCAAACGAAAAAAATACCTATTGAGATATATAATTATGCTGAATATCTCTTTAAGAAACTCATTAGTACTGTTGATATTATACTTTATACAGAACCTGATATACCCTTAGTAGATGATGGTGAGAGAAGTGCGAATAAAGAGTTTCGTGATATTATCATTAATCTATTTGAAGAGGCAATTAATCATTTTGATATTAAAGTAATAAGATTGAGTGGATCAGTTGAAAATCGTATGAAAACAATTTATAATATAGTAGATAATTATGGCAAATAAAGAATTAGATAATAGTAGAATTAGTAAGCATTTAGGTCAGACGTCTCAATATAAGAGTACGTATGATTCCGATTTGCTTGTAAGAGAACCTCGGAGTAATAATCGAGAATATTTAAATATATTCGATGATGACTTACCTTTTGTTGGTTCAGATACATGGAATGCATATGAATGTTCATTCCTTCTAGATAATGGACGACCTGTAACTGGTGTTGTAAAGTGTGTGTATCCCTGCAGTAGTAAGTATATTGTTGAGAGTAAGAGTATAAAGCTATACTTTAACTCCTTTAATATGACTAAAATTGCTGTTGATAAAGATCAGGCTGTTAATCGCTTTGAAGATATAGCGAGTAAAGATTTAAGTGAGTTGTTAGGTACTGATGTACAAGTTAAATTCCAAGATGGTCATCATGTTAATGAGAAGGTTGATAGCCCTAATAGAGAATGGGATATTGAAGATTATCAAAATGTAGATCTACTTGAAGATCATAAAGATTATGTATATACTCAATATACTGAAGACCCTGGTTTATTACAAGGTATTAGTCGTGATAGAGAATTAGAACAAAGGTTCTATTCAGGTCTATTGAAAAGTAATTGCCGTGTAACTTCGCAACCTGACTGGGGTGATGTATTCATTCATATTAAATCGAAGCATGCTATCGATGCTCATAGTATTAAGAACTATGTTGTATCGTATAGAGATGAGTGTCATTTTCATGAAGAGATTTGTGAATGCTTCTATAAGAGATTAAAAGATGCTTTTGATCCTTCTGAACTATTAGTAATGTGTTTATACGCTCGTAGAGGTGGTATTGATATTAACCCTGTAAGAGCTTCCAGTCAAGATTTAATCGAGCAGCATGCTGCTAATCTAATCGATGTAAACGCAGTTCATATTAAAACTTCGAAGCAATAATGGATATATTTTTAATATGGGGTTTAGTATGTTGTTTATTATGCTACGCCTATTGTATATTATTTAATTATTAGACAAAATGAGACCTGGCTCATAATGAACCAGGTCTCAAACTGTGTGTATCTTATATTAAGATTAGCCGAAGTACACCGAGTTAGTACCTGGTGTGAACGCTTCGCCGAGTCCTGCTACAATGATAACGTGGTAGTAGAGATTTGCTCCGAAGATATTGTCTACGACACCATAACGTGTAAGCAAGCCTACACGTGGCGCGAAGTCATTCGGTCCAATTGTTCTCTGTACCATTACTGGAATGTAAGGGCAATAGATGATACCAGTGTCGTAAAACTCTGGACCTTTATAACCTAACAACGCGTATTCAGGGGCATTATTTGCAGAGATCGCAAGACTGTTACCAATCTTCTGACCTTCTGTGCGAGTGTCCCTATATACGTTGAAACGACCACCAAGATTACCGATCTTTCCAACACCTACAGGTTGTGTATTAACATTACCTTGGACTGGTACCCACTGGAATTCAGGGAGCATTTCCAAGATAGCGCAAACACGAGGTGTTGCAACGATGAAGTTAGCTGCACCACGGCGATTTCTCACTGCGATACGATTAGCTTCTACGATTAATCTTTGATAGAAGTCGCGGTTACGTTCTACTAACCAACGGCCATCTGCCGAAGCAGGGGACCATGTTGAGTACCCAATTCCGGTACCAGCATTGAGAGCAACTTGAATCATTCTCATAAGCATTTCACGGTCGATTTCGGCCTGAATTTCATACGAC